>OBJE01000018.1_pt1 | contig 220111 bp, 182 predicted proteins | sample 1519681 | NCBI WGS metagenome assembly OBJE01 (sample SAMEA3888898, study PRJEB22519) | human gut metagenome | biome: human gut; feature: human-associated habitat; material: faeces | place: Denmark | collected 2011 | reverse complement strand
TAATGCCCAGGTGGCGGAATTGGTAGACGCGCACGTTTCAGGTGCGTGTGTCGAGAGGCATGCAGGTTCGAGTCCTGTTCTGGGCACTTTCTCTTTGTGAAAAGAGAGTCATCTAATGCGGAAATAGCTCAGTTGGTAGAGCATAACCTTGCCAAGGTTAGGGTCGCGAGTTCGAGTCTCGTTTTCCGCTCCATTGAGAATAAAAAAGTCCCGTAAACATTATGTTTACGGGACTTTTTTATTGATATTCCGTTCTATTCTTTCTTCTCAAGTGAGAAGCCTAGCATCATGCCGTCGTAGCTGTTTGCTAGTGAACTGATTGTTTTCAGTGTGGCATTGCTGCTCTTGCTGGAAAGGAAAGTGATTAGCTTCAGTAGTTTGTCCGACTCAAACAGTAAATCCATGCTGCCGGATGTACAGTTAACTTTGGCATTCATGTTTATCAGTCTGACGAACTTCATGGTTACATGCTTTTCGGTAGCGTTATACATATAAGTCCCGTTCAGAGTTTTGGTTCCCAGTTTAGCATTGAAAGTGCTGTCGGCATTGAAGGTAAAACTCATTTGTCCGGGTTTGATACCCACTTTGCTCAGTTGCTCATTGAGTTTGGCTTCGGCAGTGGTAGCAGCAACGGCTCCGCCGGCTTTCATCAACAGGTTGTCTGATTCGAATTCGATAGCGGCACCGGTGTACGACCATGTACCTGTCATATCAACAGTATTCTTGCCGGTAACGGCGCTGACTACTTTTTCTACATTTTCTTTGTTGAATAAATCTTTTAGCGATTGTGCCTGGCTATTGGCCGACACAAGAAGTAAGGTGGCAATAAATGCCAGTGAAAATACACTCTTTTTCATATTTACTATTACTTTATTTGGTATTTAATTCTTTATTAATACTCTCTATATAATCTAATAACTCTTTTTTGCCCATTCTGTTCTCAGAAGAGGTCACAAAATAAGGGGGAAGTTCTTCCCATTGCTCTTTTAGTTTTTTCAGATACTGCTGGATATTGGTGTTCAGCCTGCCGCCTTTCAGCTTATCCCCTTTGGTAAAGACAATGGAGAAAGGTATTCCGTGCTCGCCCAGCCATCCCATGAATTCGATATCGATGACTTGTGGTTCAAGCCGTGAGTCAATAAGCAAGAAGAGATTGGTCATCTGTTCACGTTCCAGAATATAATCTTCGATGATACGCTGTATTTGTGATTTTCCTTTTTGTCCGCGTCTGGCATAACCATAGCCAGGTAGATCGACGATGTACCAGCTTTTATTAATAAGGAAATGATTGATGAGCATAGTCTTTCCCGGAGTGGCGGAAGTCATGGCAAGTCCTTTACGCCCTGTTAGCATATTGATGAGGCTGGATTTTCCAACGTTGGAACGTCCGATAAAGGCATATTCAGGAAATATTCCGGGGGGACATTTTTTCACATCTGTGTTACTAATGACGAATTCAGCGCTTGTAATCTCCATTTTTATGTCAAATTTAGAAAGTTTCTTACTCTTTTTCTTTTTTTCTGCGTATGCAAAGGTAGTACTTATTTCAAAAATCTATGTTCGGAATGCGGAAATCTAATTATCTTTTAAGAAGATAAGCTGCATTTTGGCATAACTTTTTCATGCTTGCATGAAAGTTCTGCACTCAATTTGCATTATCTTTGCCGCCAATAGTTGATTTCTTAGTATGAACGGACAATTTTCCTCGATATTATTGGAGAAGGCGGTGAGCGAGTTTGCCAAACTGCCAGGAGTGGGGCGGAAGACTGCTATGCGCCTGGTACTACACCTTCTGAGACAAGATACGGCAGTGGTAGAAGCCTTTGGTAACGCTATTGTTACACTGAAGCATGAAGTGAAATATTGCAGGGTTTGCCACAATATTTCAGATACGGAAACTTGCCGTATTTGTGCCAATCCGCAGCGGGATGCATCTACAGTTTGTGTTGTAGAGAATATCCGCGATGTCATGGCGGTGGAAGCGACGCAGCAATTCCGTGGACTATATCACGTCTTGGGTGGTGTTATTTCACCAATGGACGGGGTAGGGCCGGGTGACTTGCAGATAGAAAGTCTTGTACGGCGTGTGGCTGCCGGTGGAATCAAGGAGGTGATCCTGGCACTCAGCACTACGATGGAAGGTGATACAACAAACTTCTATATTTATCGTAAGCTTGAAAAGATGGGGGTGAAGCTAAGTGTGATTGCCCGTGGCATTTCAGTGGGCGATGAGTTGGAATATGCGGACGAAGTCACTCTGGGACGTAGTATTGTAAACCGGACGCTTTTTACGGGAACGAATTAAATTATTGTTATTAAATCTATTGTTTATAAGAGAATGGAAGAACAGATAAAACACGTTGCGAGTCGTTTAAAAGTAATATTTATCAGTTTCTGGTTGCTGCCGGTGATATGGATCATAGTAGGTGAAACCGGTGGAGATTGGGTAGGTATATATGCCGCTGATGTCCGTACGACTTATTTTGCAGAAACTTTGTCTATTTTGCTGGTTGCTGCTTGCGTGCCGGTTTCTTTGAAGCTTTTCGCCTGGGTGCTGACGCGGAAAATTGATAAAGTTAGTTTGCCTGAAGCTTTACGTTTATATTCTTTCTGGAGTAAAGTTCGGGTAGCTATGCTTTCGCTGCCGGTATGGGTAGGTCTTGCAGTTTATTATCTGACATTGAGTAACAAAGGTTTGCTTTGTGCTTTTATTGCTCTTACGGCTTCGCTGTTCTGCTTGCCCGGCGAAGGCCGTTTACGTAAAGAATTGCATATCAATAAAGAGGAGGAAGCATGAAATTCTCTGTTGTCATAGTCAATTACAATGTAAAGTATTATCTGGAACAGTGTCTTTGTTCCTTATACAGGGCTATTGACAATATTTCAGCCGAAATTTTTGTAGTAGATAATGCGTCCGTCGATGATTCGGAGGCATACCTTACCGAACGTTTCCCGCGTATTACCTATATATATAATAAGGAGAATGTTGGTTTTGCCCGTGCTAATAACCAGGCCATTCGTCAAGCGAAGGGAGAATACGTGCTGTTGCTGAATCCTGATACGGTATTGCCGGAGCAGACTTTGGAAGAAGCGCTTCTGTTTATGGACACGCATCCTTGCGTCGGAGCTGCTGGTGTGAAAATGCTGACGGATGACGGACGTTTTCTGCGGGAATCAAAGCGTGGATATCCTACTTTGGCAGCCACTTTTGGTAAACTGTCCGGCTTGGGAAAACTTTTCCCCCGTTCTAAAGGTTTAGGTGGGTATTATTGTAATGCCTTGGATGCGGATGCCATTCACCGGGTGGAAGTATTGGCAGGTGCATTCATGTTGCTGCGCCGTTCTGCATTGGAAAAATCCGGATTACTGGATGAAGACTTCTTTATGTATGGTGAAGATATAGATTTGTCCTGCCGGATTGAGGAGGCGGGATATGAAAATTACTACTTGCCTTATCCTATATTGCATTATAAGGGAGAAAGTACATCGAAAGATACCTATCACCATGTGCGCGTATTTTGTGGAGCAATGGATATTTTCTTTCGCAAGCATGGTGAACGTTATGGGCTCTTGGGGCGTTGGCTTGTTCGGATCGGTATCCATTTACAGATGTATATTCGTTTGCTGATGCTTTCCTTGAGACGTATATTCAGTATTCCGGGAAAAAAAGTGAAAGTTCCCTTTCTTAAAGGACAAGCTTTCCCTCGTTTTCTTGTTTTCGGTGAAGAAGCCACTATTCATAGTTTGCGTGGACTTTTCAAACGTAACGGGCTGATCGGAAAGCATCATTTCGTTGTGGCAAACGAAGCATCTGCCGCCGACGGACATGCCGGTCCATTCATCTCGCTGAAAGGTTTCACGCATGTGGTGTATGATTGCCGTGCCTTTTCTTTTTCTACAATTATCCGCTTGCTGTCCCGCCATCGGAAAATGGGATTGCGTCTGGGAATTTATAACCCGGAAAGTCGCGTACTGGTGACTTCCGAAAAATGTTATCTCTGATCATGAAACATATTTATTTTGTAAACGAACGTATTCGCCTTCGTGCTATGGAACCGGAGGATCTGGAGCTGATTTGTGAAATGGAAAACGATCCGCAACAGTGGGATATCAGTAACTTCACCGTACCCTATTCACGCTATGTGATGAAGCAATATATGGAGAATTCACAATGTGATATGTTTTCCGATAAGCAACTGCGTATGATGGTGGTGCGCCTTGAAGATCATGCTACGATAGGAACGATTGATATTACAGACTTTTCTCCGATGCATGCACGCGGAGAAGTGGGTATCGTTATCCGGAAAGAGTTTCGTGGCGCAGGCTATGCAAAAGATGCATTGACACTACTTTGTGACTATGCTTTCGACTTTCTGCGTATGAAACAGTTGGTTGTTCATATCGCCACCGATAATGAGGCAAGCATGCGTTTGTTCACCTCTTGCGGCTTTGTTCAGTGTGGGTTGTTAAAAGATTGGTTGTGTGTAGAAGGTTATTTCAAAGATGTTGCATTACTGCAGTGCATCCGGGTTGATTAATTCAATGTGGGTATCTGCGGGAAGCGTGACCATGTTTGATATTTGCCTCCCAGTTCTCCCAAAACATTTTTCCAAAGTTCTGCGCTTCCCTTTTCATCCATAAGGGAAGCGATGTTTGTCGATCCTATCAGCCAGGTGTTTTCTTCAATTTCCTGGCATAGCTGGTCATGTTCCCAGCCTGAATATCCCAAGAAGAAGCGTATTTTTCCGGTGATGTCATTGCCTTCCAAAATATAGCGGCGGATGGCATCAAAATCTCCGTTCAGATAGAATCCTTTTCCTATTTGCAGAGAATCTTTTACACCTTTTAGTGTATGAAGGTAAAACAGCGTATCGGTACATAACGGACCGCCTTTATAAATAGGTATATTTTCCACATCTTTGAAGTCTTTCAATACGTCATTAAGATATAGCGGGAGAGATTTGTTCAATACCAACCCCATTGTACCATCCAGCGTATGGTCTACCAGCAGGATAATAGAACGTCCGAACATCTCGTCATAGAGGAAAGGCTCGGATATCAGTACTTTTCCACGTGAAGGTAATACGTGGTTCGTTTCAATTTTGAATATGTCTGTGTTAATATCCATGCCACTAATATACAGACAAATCCTTGAAAAACAAATATTATTTCTCTTTTTTCACTGATAGAATTTTCATATATGTTATATAACAGGTTTTTATTAGGAAGAAATTGGTTACTTTTGCAAATTGTTATCTCTTTATTGTAAATCATGAAATTGACTATCTATAATTATATCTGTTTTTTTGTTTTTGGTTATTTTTTTTCGTATAGTAGTTCTTGTTGTGCTTTTGTTGCAGACGATGTGAACCATCGGCTTGAAGTACTTATCGCTCGGAAAAGTATAATGGGGCGTGTTGTAGATGGAGACGGTGTGCCTTTACCGGGAGCTACAGTGTTGGAAAAAGGTACTTCGAATGGTGCAGTGACGGATTTGGAAGGCAAATTTGCACTGACGGTTGCTGATGATGCGGTGCTGAGATTCTCTTTTATGGGATATAAGACGCAGGAGGTAAGCGTAAAAGGACATACATTTCTGGATATTGTATTAGAAGAAGATGCGGTGGAACTGGATAAAGTAGTTGTGACTGCATTGGGTATCGAAAAGAAGGAGCACTCTCTTTCTTATGCAATGAGTCAGGTGAAAAGTGAAGAACTGACACGGGTTAAAATGCCCAATCTGATAACTTCATTGACCGGTAAGGCTGCCGGTGTGCAGGTTAATCAGGTATCATCGGGACTGGGTGCTTCCGCTAAAGTAAACATTTGCGGAATCCGTTCGGTAGCCGGGGAGAACCAACCTCTTTATGTAATTGACGGTGTTCCTATGTTAAATTCAACTTCGGAACAGGCTTTCAGTGCCATTGGCGGAACTGCTAATGCAGGTAACCGCGATGGCGGTGACGGTATCTCAAACTTAAACTCGGAAGATATAGAAAGCATAAGTATTCTGAAAGGGGCTCCTGCAGCGGCACTTTATGGTAGCCAGGCAGGTAACGGTGTGATATTGATTACGACCAAGAAAGGTAAATCACAAGGACAACGGAGCATATCATTTTCTACCAGTCTGATGTTCGATAAAGCATCTTCTTTACCCGAAATGCAAAATCGTTATGGAGTAAGTGATGGGGTGGATAGTTGGGGGGAACGAAAAGACTTGCCGAAATACGATAATCTGAATGATTTCTTCTCTACCGGAGTGACTTCCATTACTTCCGTATCCGTAAGCCATGGCAATGAGAAATTGCAGAATTATTTTTCATATGCCAATACTACCGGTAAAGGGATTATTGATAAAAATCGCTTATCCAAGCATAATATTACATTCAGGGAAACTTCTGTGATGTTCAATAATCGTTTGAAACTGGATGGTAATGTGAATTTGATGCGACAAGTCTCTAAAAACAAGCCGACAGTGGGCGGATTTTATATGAACCCGTTGGTGGGGCTTTATCGGTTTCCCCGTGGAGAGGACTTGTCGTATTATAGGGATAATTTCGAGGTGTACGATGAAAGTAGAAATCTGAATATACAGAACTGGCATACTTCCTATGAAGATTTTGAGCAGAATCCGTATTGGATAACGAACCGCATACAAACTAAGGAAGTGCGTATGCATGCCATTGTCTCCTTATCGGCAAACTTGCAAGTAAATGACTGGTTGACGGTACAGGCCCGTGGCAATGTGGATTGCATTGACGATAAAGTCCGTCAGAAATTTTATGCTTCTACAGCTCCGGCATTAGCCGGTGCTAACGGACGTTACCTGGAAATGGATTATCAGGATCTCCAGTTTTATGGTGACCTGATGCTTATGGTGAAGAAGAAATGGGGCGATTTCTCAGTAAATGGTGCATTTGGGGGAAGTATTACTGATAAGACTACTAATTCTACCCGTTATGATTCCAAAACAGCTTCTTTGTACTATGCCAATGTATTTACTCTGGCAAATATTATAATGAACGGCTCAGCAGCTCTTGACCAGAAAATTGATTCACACCGTCAGCTGCAATCACTGTTTGCTACGGCGCAAGTGGGCTATAAAGAGAGTGCCTATATAGATTTGACGGCTCGCAATGACTGGTCTTCCACTTTATCACATACCAAGCACGAAGGCAGAGGATATTTTTATCCTTCAGTTGGTACTTCGTTGATCCTAAGCCGTCTGCTGACTTTACCTGAATGGGTGTCGTATGCAAAGGTGCGTGCTGCTTATAGTATGGTGGGGAATGATATTCCTTTGTATATTACGAATTCCGCTTCCCATATCACTGCCGGTGGTGAATATCTGGCGAATGATGCGGCACCTTTCAAGGAAATGGAACCGGAGATGAATTATTCGTGGGAAATTGGTGCGGAAGGACGTTTTCTGAACAGCCGTATCGGGTTTAATATCACTTTCTATAGAACAAATACTCATAACCAGTTTTTTAAATTGCCTACGCTGGCGGGCGACAAATATGCTTACCGCTATGTGAATGCCGGTAACATTCAGAATCAGGGATGGGAAATCGCATTGGACGCTACTCCTGTGATGGTAAAAGATTTTATGTGGAGCACTACTCTTAATTTTGCTTCTAACAGGAACAAAATAGTTGCTTTGCATGAAGATTTGAAAGAATTTGTTTATGGCCCTACCAGTTTCTCTTCCAGTTATGCCATGAAACTGATAAAAGGTGGATCGATTGGCGATGTTTATGGAAAGGCTTTTGTCAGAGATGCTTCCGGTAATATTGTTTATGAGACGGAAGGGAATAATGCAGGATTGCCAAAAGTAGAAGGTGACGGGAATACGGTAAAGGTTGGAAACTCCAATCCGAAGTTCCAGCTGGGATGGAATCATACGCTTTCTTATAAAGACTTGTCTCTCTATTTCCTGGTAGATTGTCGTTACGGCGGTAAAGTGCTTTCGCAAACTCAGGCAGATATGGACTTGTACGGTGTATCGGAAATTACCGGAAAAGCCCGTGATAATGGTTATGTTATGCTGGAGGGGCAGCGGATAGAGAACGTGAAGGGATTCTATAAGATTGTAGGCGGACGCGCAGGGACAACGGAATATTATATGTATGATGCGACCAACATCCGGTTGAGAGAACTTTCATTGTCTTATCAGTTGCCTGCTTCCTGGATGGAAAAATCTAAAGTCCTGAAGAAAGCGCAGGTTTCTTTTATAGCCCGCAATTTGTTTTTCTTTTATAAGAAGGCACCTTTTGATCCGGATCTGGTGTTATCTACCGGTAATGATAATCAAGGTATTGATGTGTATGGGATGCCGACAACGCGCAGTTGGGGCTTTTCATTGAAGTGTGAATTTTAATGGGAGAAGGGAGGATTGATATGAAAAAATATAGTTGGATATTCGGTGCTCTGTTAGTTCTGGTTTCTTGCACGGGTGACTTTAAGGATATCAATACGGATTTATCCGGAATTACGGATGAGGATTTGCAGATTGATTATAATGAACATGGTATTCGTCTGGGAGTGATTCAGCAGGGCATTTACTTCAATTATGATTATGGAAAGGGTAAGAACTGGCCTTTCCAGTTGACGCAGAACCTGAATGCAGACATGTTCAGTGGATATATGCATGATGGAAAACCATTGAATGGAGGTAGCCATAATTCGGACTATAATTTGCAAGATGGTTGGAACAGTGCAATGTGGGGACATACCTACTCGTATATTTTTCCACAGATATATCAGTCGGAGAATGCAACGCGTGAGAAACATCCGGGTTTCTTCGGAGTCACCAAGATTCTGAAAGTGGAAGTGATGCATCGCGTTACGGATTACTATGGTCCTATCATTTATTCACGGTTTGCTGATCCTAACGCAGAATATATGCCCGATACACAAGAAGCGGTTTATAAAGAGTTCTTTTGTGAATTAGATACAGCTGTGAGTACCCTTACCGGTTATGTAGAGTCAAATCCGGAAGCTGCTGAGTTTTCCCGTTTTGATATATTGATGAATGGTGAATACACTTCGTGGATAAGGTTTGCCAATTCATTGAGAATGCGGCTTGCAATGCGAATAGCTACAGTGGATAGAGAGAAAGCCCGTTCAGAGTTCCTGAAAGCTTTTAATAATGAATATGGAACGTTGGAAGCGGAAAATGAACCAGTGGCGGTATCTACAAAGAAGGGGTATACCAATCCGTTGGGAGAACTCAATCTGGTGTGGAACGAAACTTATATGAGTGCTCCGATGGAGTCTATCATGAACGGTTATGAAGATCCTCGGCGTACTGTTTTTTTTGCCACATGCCAGGATGAGTCGTTTAAAGGTCAGTACCGTGGAATCCGGCAGGGGACTTGCTTCTCTCACAGCAATTATATGGGTTTGTCGAAACTGAAGACCACTCAGTCGACGGATGCGGTTCTTATGACTGCTGCCGAGGTATGGTTGCTGCGTGCCGAAGCCGCTTTGAGAAACTGGACAAGTGAAGATGCCGGTACATGCTATGAAAAAGGAATTACTTCCTCCCTGCATCAGTATGGTATCATGCAGACTGATTCGTATTTGAACAGTGATAAATTGCCAGTTGATTTTGTAGATACATTTGATGCTGAAAATAATATAAAAGCCTATTGTAAAGTCTCACCGAAGTGGATTGAAACAGCTGACCGGGATACGAAGTTGGAGAAGATTATTACGCAGAAATGGCTGGCAATGTTTCCTGAAGGATGTGAAGCCTGGGCGGAGCAGCGCAGAACCGGATATCCGCGTCTTTTCCCTGTTCTTTTCAATCATAGTAAGGACGGCTGCGTTGATACGGAAATCATGATTCGCCGTTTAAACTTTCCCGGAGGATTACAAACGGAAAATCCGGAGCAATACCGTGCATTGGTGAAAGCTTTGGGAGGAGATGATAATGCCGGCACCCGTTTGTGGTGGGATACCGGCACTAATTGGTAAGTTTATTCTATTATATCGGATGGTTTTCTGCAAAGATTGCCATCCGTTCTTCTAATTGTGCATATTGATGATCCTGGATGAATGAAGTACAGGCACGCAAACCTTCCTGATGGCTACCGGTGGTAATCAGAGATATGGCGCTGACACCATAGTACATCAATTCCTTAGCCAATTCGCCGCTGGTCATCCCCGGATAACCGATAGTAAAGTAGAAGCCATCGGCTACGGGATCACCAAGGTCATTGTCATATACCAGATGAAAACCGTGGCGCAGAAAAATCTCTTTTAGCCTGTGAGCGCGTTCACCATATATTTTCACTTCGTCAAGGAAGTTGTACTGCCCTTCATTAGCAGCCTTCAGCATGGCGGCAAGCGCGTATTGTGCCGAATGACTCGTACCGGAGGAGAGGGCATAGAGTACACGGTGAATGAATACTGTACCGAATGTGCCGCCACCATAGCGTTTTGTCAATCCGGGATAAGAGCGGTGATAGAGCTTGTTTGAAATGCAGCTGACACCAATACGCTGTCCGGCATAGCTGAATGCTTTAGAGCCGGAAATGAGCAATACATAGTTGTCTGTATAATGTGCCACTGATGGTTGATAAGGTGCTTGGAATGGTTTGCTCAAATCTTGCCGGAAGTCCATAGCAAAGTAAGCCAGGTCTTCCAGAACAATAACATCATATTGCGTAGCAAGTTCTCCGATGATACGTAGCTCTTCTTCTTTCAGGCAAATCCAGCTGGGATTGTTCGGATTGGAATAGACGATAGCAGAGATATTCCCTTTCTTGAGGTAACTTTCCAGTTTCTCTTTCAATTTGTCGCCACGGAAATCATATACATCGAAAGTCTCGAACTTTTGTCCCATAACGACTAGCTGTTGCTTCTGTACAGGAAATCCCGGGTCAATAAACAATATCGTATCTTTTTTTTCATCACACTGACTGCAAGTGAGGAACGAAGCAAAGGTGCCTTGCATGGAACCGGTAACAGGTACACAACCTTCCGGTTGCAAATCTACATTAATAAATGCTTTTATAAAACGCGAAGCTTCTTCTTTCAGTGCAGGCAATCCGTTGATGTCAGGATAAAGACTGGCAATTCCTTTTTGCAGAGCTTCTATTTCAGCTTTTACACCTACTGCCGAAGGGGGAAGTCCCGGCACACCCATTTCCATTTTTATAAATTCTATACCAGATTCAGCTTCTGCCTTGGCGGCAATCGCCTTTACTTCGCGGATGGTTGCTTTTCCAAAGTCTGCAATCTGAAATGCTTCGATGGTTTCGTCAATCAGTTTACGTTCAATAGGAGTATTTCTCATGGTTTTTCTCGCTTTTAATTGATTTTGATTTGTCATTCGATTTTTTTTTTTCCACACAAAGGTAATATAAATATCTTATAATCAAGCCTACTTTAAAAAAGATGAAAAATATTTCTTTCAAGCTATTGCAGGTTTCAAAAAAACACCTACCTTTGCAACCGCAATCGAGAGAGAAAGCGATAAAAGAAATGAAATTATGGTGCGTTAGTTCAGTTGGTTAGAATACATGCCTGTCACGCATGGGGTCACGGGTTCGAGTCCCGTACGCACCGCAAAAGAAAGAAAACAAATAAGATAAACCTCTGAGAATCAACATCTCAGAGGTTTTTTTTTTCCTACTACTCCCCCTCTTACTCCCCCTGTCTTTTATACTCATTTAACCACTCAACGTTAAGGGTTGCAAAAAATAAGCCCACTCTTTGACAGAATGGGCTATTATTTTAATTGAATTCTTACTTAGTTCCTACCAAAGAGCAACCTTTCCCAATGAACCTAAGTCCAGGTTAGCTGAATTTACTCCCATAGCTTTGAATGCTCTGATTATGGTTGAGAAAGTGACACTCTTTCCACTTTCTATTTTTGAAATCTGTGCTCTTTTAACTCCCATCAATTCGCCAAGTTGTTCTTGTGTCAAATTCTTGGCTTCTCTTGTCTGCTTAATGGCTTCACCTATGAGAAAGTTATTAATATCATCCTCATACCTATTGCGTTCCGGTGTACCTTTTTCACCGATAACTTTATCTAAGGCTTCTTCCTCTGTATAAAATTTCATTTCTTCCATATCTCTTATTTTTTAGAACTGAAATATATTTTTCTTATCTCTTTTGCTTTTGCTATCTCTTTGGATGGAGTTTTTTGGGTCTTTTTTATTATTCCGTGAGTTGTTATGACCAATGTTTCCTTATCAGTGTCCCAGAAAGCGAATAATCTGTAAGAAATTCCATTGTATAAAGTTCTAAATTCCCATATATCATCCGCATCATCCAGTTTCTTGAAAAGCTCCTTATTAATCACATATTTGCTTTTATTTACGTTATACATGATTTTTGCCCTTGTCTTTTCATTAAGGCTATTCAGAAATTTAATGGTTTCTTCTGAATATATGATCTTAAATTTGGCTTTTGCTTCCATTTCCTATTGTATGATAACAATGGCAAAGATAATCAATAGTTCCTATTTGGGAAACAAATATAGATCCAAACACTAATGAACAATCAATTTTTAACATTCAACAGCTAGATATCTTCTCTAAAATTTCCTCTCCTTTTCAAAACCGTCCAAATCCTTATATATGAGAAAATAGCTTGAAGTATAAGAATATATTTAGTGTATCAACTTCAAGTATAATAAAAATTTAATTACCGGGTTAATTCCAATTTCAGAAGATGATTGGAGTATTAATTCGAGGGCTAGGAAATCAGCAATAGTTATAGTAGCTTTAGTCTCTATATATGAACCTGAACAGAATAGCGAAGAATCAAGTCAGAACGAGGAGTTTTGATAACGGTTCTTCTTTTTTTCTCCTCCCATTTCTCCCCCTTCAAAGCCTTATATATGAGAAAATGTATAAGAGAATAGAAACAATAATATTAACAATTTAAAATCAAAAGAGAAATGGGAAATTTAATGAAAGGAATCAGAATCGCAGCGTATGTAGCTGAGGTTATTATCGCAAGTTCAGTAGTAATCGAGCTTGTGGAAAAGTATGGCAGTAGATCTAAGAAATCCGCTGCGAGTAAAAAAGTTGATGTAGGTGATACAACAACTGAAAAAGAACAATAGCATCTTATGAATTATGATAAAACACAAGATGCCGTTATTACAATACTGGAAGTAGCAGTTTCAGTATTAAAAGGAATTAAAAAGCTAAGAGGAATATTTGTAAAAGCAAAGAAATAATACCTCTTGGCTTTTTTTCGTTTATCGCATTTTTATAACAATTAAAAACTATAAGAGTATGGAAACAATGACTAATGAACTTACTATCATTCCACAAACAATCGGAATGGTAACGAGAGCGATGGATGCAGTTAATATCGAAGATGCAGTAATCGTATCGGAAGAAGAGCATCCAAATTTTATTGAATCGAATACTTCGGGTATCACACTTGAAGAACTTGAAAGAAACTGTATCGTACCAAGCTTCAGTGACAACCAGCTAACGATCAGTCACCAGGCATTTATTCACCAGGTAGAGGATGCAGCTAGAATGTATTTTACCGGTGAGAACTTTGGAAACACGGAAATCAGAGTATCGCATAAAATCTTAGGACGTGTGCCGGGCGCATTGACCAAGAAAAAGGAAGAGCTTAAACCAGAGGACGAGACTATCTATTATCAGAGAATGGCTTTTTGCTTTCATATCAGAACCATGAGCAGACAAATGAATGGTGAGGAAGTACATCTTTGCATTGGTGGCGTTAGAAGCTTGAATGAAGAAAATCTATATGCCAGAAAATCACCTGAGAAATTTAAGATATTCATAGGTTGGCGTGTGCGTGTATGCAGCAATATGATGCTGACAAATGATGGATTGACCGGAAGATTAGAAGTGATGAGTGATGCAGATATCTATAGTTCAGCACTCAGACTATTTCAAGATTTTAATCCGGAGCAGAATCTTAGGTTACTTGAAAACTTGGGAAGAACAATGATTTCACAAGAGCAATTTTGTCAGATAATCGGTAGGCTCAGACTATATCAAGCATTACCGGCATACAGACTTAAAGAACTGCCTAAAGTTATCTTAGGTGATTCGAATATCAATGCAGCTACGAAAGGCTACATAGAGAATCCTAATTTCGGGTTACGTGGTAGAGATCATATTTCATGTTGGGATTTAATGCAGCTCCTTAATGACGCTGCCAAACAATCCTACATCGATAAGTTCTTGGAGAGGAATCAGAACTGTACAGACTTTGCAGTTGGTATTCAGAAAGCCTTGAATGGTGAAGATACTGAGAATTATAATTGGTTTTTGAGCTAGACCTGAAAATGAATTAGCTTACAAGGGAGAAAGATCTAAAAACTATAAACCGGATCTTTCTCCTTTTTTTGTTGGATCAATTTTAAAACCTATAAGAAAATGAACGAAGAATATTTGAATGAAAACAGCAGAGAGTTCAAGGCAGCTAAAGAACTGGAACATACCTTGAATGATTATGGATGGAATGAAAAGAGATTCGCTTTGGCAGTGACTACATTCCACAGGACCCTACAACAGACTTTATTCAGAAGTATGATTGAAGTGATTAGGATTATGGGAAGTGAAGATTACAGATATGACCTGAGGAACAAAGCTTCGCATGAGACGTGTAAAAAGATAGTGGATTCAGGAGTTTTGGAGGACGAGGCAATACCATTTATCTGAAACGGTTGAAACATACCGAACTAATATTCTGAGGAGGGATATTTCCGATTAAAAGGAGGTATCTCTCCTTTTTTTATTTACCGATAATTTAAAATTCAGAAGATTATGTTATACTATAATTTTTGTGGTTACGAAGGATTTAAAGCTCTTTTCGGACTTGAAAAAAGGGATAATGGTGTAGCAGTAAGAAAAAACAAGATACTGCTGGGTCATTTAAAGAATTCCGCATTGCTCAGATATTGCAGGGAACATAACGATTATACCTTGCTGCATATATATAATATGGCTGATTTACAGAAGAAAGTGGTTGAAGCCGTCCTGAAATCAGGCGAGGATGATGAAAAGCTGCCTTATGAAGTGGAACTGATAGGCAGGACATACTACTCTTCCCAATATCAGACTGACGAAGCCAAAGGTCTGTGTGAGGATCTGGATAAAAGTGCAATCCGTTATATAAATGTCGAGCGTAACCGGGTTTTCAAGATGAGGGCCGGAAAGTTCATGAGAGGGCTTATCCTTGAAACGGAAACAGGAAAACTGCTCTCTCCAAGTGTCATAAACTGGATTTCAGGGGATGTTTTCACTCAGCAATGGGCTATATACACACATGGAAACTCACCGGATATAGAACTTCATGTCAACGATGAGTTTTGGAGAATCTATAGCAGCAATTATTGTAAAGGGAATTTCGGTTCATGTATGGTTGATGAGGATCGGACTTCATTCTATCACGATTCGGTAAAAGCCAAAGCAGCTTATATAACTGATAAAACAGGTTTGGTTGTAGCCAGATCCATTCTATTTACTGACGTTACTGATCAGGACGGTAAGAAATGGAGGTTACTTGAAAGACAATATTCCTCAGAAAGTGATGATGTACTGAAGCGTCTGCTTGTAGATAAGCTTATTCAGGAGGATTATATTGATGGTTATAAGGTTGTCGGTGCTTCTTGTCACCAAGCAAATTCATTCGTGGATGTTTATGGTAATTCGCTGTTTGACAGAAAATTTGAGATTGATTGCGATTTGGAACTGGAGGATACGCTTTCCTATCAGGACTCTTTCAAATGGTATAGCTACAACCTGAACAAAGCCTATAATTACGAGAATTCTAGCTTTTCATACAACCTTGATACCACAGACTTTAACTTATATGGTGATAATGAAGAAGATGATGGTGAATGGGATGATTACCATCAATACTATTGTAATAATACGAGACCCTGCTATCGGAATGGAAGAGAAATTTGGGTTGATTCTGAGAATCTGGATGATTTTGTATGGATTGAATCAAAGGAGGAATATCACCATGAAAACGATTGTGTCTGCTGCAACGAATGCCAAACAGATATTTTGTTGGATGATGCTATATATTCAGAAGTAACAGAGGAATACTATTGCTGCGAGGAGTGTATGGAAGAAGCCGAGGATGAATTCAAACGTAAGAACTGGTATTATTCTGAATATGATAATGAATGGCATGAGAACTTGGACGATATAACCCGAATCAATATTTGGAATGAATCAGAAGGTGTCTATGAAGAGAAGTCCATTTGTACAGACACATTGGATAAACTTATTGAGAATAAAGATGTATGGCAGTTTGATGAGGATGTATTTGATAAAGTAAATCCAAGTACCAATCTTCCATACGATTATAAACTTAAAAAAGAAATAAATCATGAATATGCAATTATTGAAGAGGCTGTATAGTATCTACAGCCCCAGTGGAAAGGAACAGAAGATGATAAAGTTTCTCTGTTCCTATATAAAACAGCTTCCCGGGCACATATCAGTATCAAAGGATAAATTCGGGAACCTTTATGTGGTAAAAGGAGAATCTGAGGCTTATCCCTGTCTGGTGAGCCATATTGACCAGGTATCATATTGCAACCATTCAAAGGATTTCAAAGCAGTGGAAACCAGGGACATCATATTCGGTTATTCGCCAAAGAACAGGAGATTTGAGAACTTGGGAGCGGATGACAAGAATGGGGTATTCATTTGTCTTGAATGCCTAAAGAAGTATGATTCTATTAAAGTAGTCTTTTTCAGAGAGGAAGAGACCGGATGCAGGGGAAGCTCTGAAGCGGTAATGTCTTTCTTTAATGATGTAAGATTCATTATCCAGCCTGACCGTAAAGGCAATTCTGATCTTATAACAAGCATAGGTTATTCCGAGTTGTGTTCAGAAGAATTCATAGAGGCGATAGAACCAGAGAAATGGAACTATAAGGAAGAAGGCGGATTAATGACTGATGTTCTGACCTTGAAAGAAAAAGGACTTGAAACTTCTTGTATCAATGTTTCATGCGGTTATTACAATGCCCATTCGGACGAGGAGATAACAGTAAAGAAAGACCTGCTGAAATGCCTGTTGTTTGTAGAGCATATCATAGAGGATTGCACTGGTATCTATCCCCATGTTCAGGAAGATCCATATTTCAACCGTTATGAGTTTGAGGATGAGATTTATGATATACTGAACAATGATCCTACTTTGACAGCCGAAGACCTTTATAATATGTACTCCACCAGTTTCCCTCATTTGCAACAGGAGGATTATCGGAGAATATGTAATGATTATCGGATGTTCTGGTATGGGGACGAAGAGGATATATACGAAGAAAGTATGGACGAAAAAAACAATAATCATGGAAAGAGATAAGAATTACGATTTGGAATTGGCTAAATATATCTGGTCAATCCTAAAATCCAATCTCCCTGTTCTAATGTCCTGGGGAGTTGAGATTGAGACAGTGAAAGTGATTAAGTGTGGAATTGAATTCAAGGTAAACGGATTCAAGCACACAGGAAAAGTTCAGATAGTATTAAATGAAGGTGTGGACTTGTTTGAAGTTTATCTGATAGGTGAAGATGGAGCAATCAAGGACAAGAGAGAAGACATCTACTTTGACATGCTTGTTTCTGAGGTGGATGAACTTGTAGAGAAAACGGACGATTATGAAAAGAGGATTTCTGATACATATAATATAATAAGGTATTAGCATTTCTCTGACAAATCGGAATATGTGAAAACTGACTTTCTGTGAGAGAGTAGAATTTATAAGAACTCGAAATCTCATAGGAAGCCTTTTTTATAAATCAGCTTAAAGGTTATTGAACGGACGTTTAGTAACCGAGAAGAGTGTTAAACATATGTTAATTATGGAACAGAAAAATTATGTAGCTTACTTACGACAATCCACGGCAAAACAGGAAATGTCTGGACTAGGAGTAGAGGCACAAAGAGAAATAATACAGAATTACTTGAAGGACAGAAAACCAATCTCTGAGTATATTGAGACAGAGAGTGGTCGTAAATCTAACAGGCCCAAACTTACAGAAGCTTTGGAATTATGTAAAAAAACAAAGTCTATCCTGATTGTAGCCAAACTTGATAGACTAAGCAGGAATGTAGCTTTTACCAGTAAACTATTGGAGAGTGATGTTGAGATTGTCTTCTGTGATTTTCCGGAGGCTAACAAACTGGTCCTTCATATTATCAGTAGTATAGCAGAGTATGAAGCAGGATTAATCAGCCAGCGGACAAAACAATCCCTGAAAGCTAAGAAAGCAAGGGGTTATAAGCTTGGTAAATCTGAGAATTTACTAAACAGACTGGATCAAGCGGTCAAGAATAGCAACAAGACCAATCATCAGAAAGCTCTTGACAATCCTAATAACAAGAGAGCCATAGCCTTACTTAAAAGCTTGGTGAAAGAAGACAAAAGCTTATCGGACATGGCTAGAATCCTGAATAATGAAGGATTTGTAACAGCTTTAGGAAGTCAGTTCAGAGCCTCACAGGTCAGCATATTATTGAAAAGGTATAACTTAAAATGAATTTGAATTATGGAACCGCAGTATGTTTTAATTTTAGACTTCTGTACCGGAGTTTTGAATATCATAAAGCTGACAGCCGAAGAATTAAGAGAATCAGAGAATTACGAGGACTTTGAGGATTTCCTCTCAACCATCGAAGAGAAATATGGATTCAGATTGAAAAACAGCAATTGGATGTCTACTGAAAATCTGGATATCTATTGTTATCAAGATGGGAAGGAGGTCGATTATACAGAACTGGTGTGAACTCAATTCAGTAGAGTAAGATTAATAAAGGGAAACTGAGGTAATACTTGGTTTCTCTTATTTTTCTTTCTTCTTTATAACCCAAAATCCAATATAGTACATAAGAGAAAAAGTAACTATCATTGTCTTTGGGAAAATTAGGATATTACTAGGTATAAGGGGTAGTCGGAGACAGAGTATGTAACGAAGCGGAATGTAATACATAGCTTTCTTTATAAAGGTAGATGTGTAATAAAAATGTATCAATAATCTGTTATTTTACTCTTTCCGTAAAGATTATGATATCAGGATATTGAATCATTAAATACCTCTTAAAATTCTGGATGATCTTCTTTGTCTCAGATATTGTAATCTGTATACTGGTTCTTTTTGAAAAAGAGCCTGATTTGGTAAATTGCTTAAGAGAATTGTTCTCGTTCTGGGCTATTTTATCAAATGTTTCACGGATTGATTCTAATAGATCAGCTGAGACTTCACCCTTTATTCTTATCTGACACAGGTTCTCAATCGCAGTCTTATAGGCTTGTGTAGTAATATTCTTCATGGCGGCAGATAATTCCGGCATTCTGGTTAACACCTCAATCTGCACTTTCTCCGTTGGAGGGCATGGAAAAGATAGTATTGCTCTGGCATTACTATGAATGGCCGCCAGCTGAATGAGTTCTGAAGGAGACTTCATATGCTGTATCAAATCAGCATTCAGCCTCACAGCCGCCACTTTTACTTCTTCCGGTGCATTGGGGTATAATAATATCAACGAGGGATCTTTCCTGATTGCTACCAACATGACATGCATAGTAACATTAGGAATGTGTCTTATTAAAGATGCATCTCTTGTAACGGCTGCCATTTGTGCCCGTTCAGAGGGATTGCTGATATATTTAATTGCATCAGGATGCTCCTGGACAGCCTCTAATTCCAATTGGCTTATTGGTCTTAAATACCTGCGGATCATCTTTCCATATTTATGTATTTTCTTCTTTATAGAATTCATTCCGGCTTCGTTTTGTATTACTGCCTTACCATAGATCATGGTATTATTATAGTTCTTCATGACTTTCATTTCTTTATTAATAGCTTCCCATACCTCTACTGCTGAAAAATAGTGATGCGATGTATCAATAGCCTGTCATTATCTCATTTATCAGTTTCAGCTGTTTTCTTTGTAAGGCAACCATTTGTATTAATTGGGTATTTATCTTATCCAGTAACTGAAAAAGCTGATTGTTTTCCGTTCCTTGCATTGAATTTACTTTGTTGGCTGCCATATCTTTTTTCGGTTGCATGATATTTCCTCTTTTGGGATTTTTATCAGCCACAGTCATCTCTTCCAGACTATGTAACCCTGCCTTTTTAAGGCTTAACCGGCTGTACAACTTCTTTTCTGCCGTGTATTCAAGGTGGTACCTCACCTGTTCCCTTATGAACATATCCAGCTTACGGAATTGCCCTTTTACATCACCATATTTATAATAATGCCCGAATCCGTCTATCTTTCGGTTCAGCAGTTTGAAAAAGGAGTGTGTTTCTGTTTTCCTTCGGGTACGCACAAATCCTGTAATTCTCTCCTTGAATTCCTGTACCTTCTGCTCTGATATACCTGCGTAGCCGCCAGCAAATCTCCACCCACAGAATATAACAGAATCGGTGGCAAATCTTCCGGAAACAGTCTTTCCTATATTTACTTCCAAGTCGTAATTCTTATATAGATATTCGACAATGAAGGCATAAATCTCACTGCTTTGCTGCTCGCTGTGTGTACATACAAGAATATCGTCCATGAATACCAGCAGTGGTAAGCGATATCTGCGTTTGATTTCCAGCCACAGGGGTATCAACATAAGCGGAGCCAGAATAGCTGATAACGAACTGCCTAATGGAATCCCCTTTGGAAGAGGAAGTGAACGGCACCACAGGTTGATGGCCCATACATACTTTTTCTTAAAGCTTTTGGGTACATAATCCATACCGAGTAAGTCCTGATATGCAACTTGACATCCGACAATGAGATCCCGGTGACGAATGGACGGATAAAAGCGGCTGATATCCGTTCTGATAAAACAGGGGAATTTAGCTTTATACTGACGGATGAAGTTCACAATGGTATCGTGGCGGAAAGCTCCCAAGTGATGTCCCGGTAATAGCCGCTTGATCTTAGGGACAAATTCACTCCTCAGAGCACTTGCAAGCCTTTTCTCATCCGCTTTTCCCTGTATGTTGTAATAAGGAAGCGGTCGAATAGGACTTATGAGTATGTTGGCTTTCTCCATCATCAGCTTTGTTATAGGGTGAACTTAGTTTAAAATTGTAATTCATAGAGTGTTATACCATGTTTTAGATATCAATGGCGAGTAACATCCTATAAAATTAGATAATAGCACTTCTGCCTGATATATCTTAAATTATTCATAATAAATCTATTACTGATCTTTTCTAACTATTGACCTTATTTTTCAATTTCCTAGGGTCAATTAAGATGACCCTAGGAAAATAAGAGTGAGTGTACCTATTATATGTCCACCTGTTATTCAATAGGGTTGATGTAATAGGTACTTATTTTTATTGTCTCATCCATTCGATAAAATATGAACGCATGGCAGTAGGATGTCCACGCATCGTTGACGTATAAATCTGCAAGGTACTCGTTCCATTGCTTCGGCCTACGCCATTTCACATTATTACTGTATCCCCAAACAGAATTTGAAGTTCCTTCGTGCTGCGGATTTCCATAACTATCGTACCTCACCAGACTCTTGTTCGAATTAAAAACATCCCATGTTAGGTTGTAACCTTTTTTCGTACTAATCATTGCCAAGTTCGGTAAGGGGCTCCAACCGTAGTCCGTTGTCTCCATGTCCGACCATGCTATCTGAATTCTGTCCCCGCTTTCAGTGCTAGATAAGGTGATTGGCATCGTGCAGTCGGTCTCGGTAATTTCCCCATCTTTTATATATATATATTTAATTTTAAACGACTCTTTTATATCACCTAAAGTCGTATCAAACTTATTGTCGTATATCAAATGCGGGTAATACGAATTATTTGTCTCCCCTATAATATTAGTTGGTACAATCTTAGATGTTGTTGTCCAACATGTGCCTCCTAAAGCCCTCGTAATCAACTTCGCAGTTTCTTCGTCTGGGAAAGTTGCCTTCTTGTAAGCATTTGAAGGATCTCCGATTATAACTGAATATGGATAATTCATCAATGCTTCGTCTAATCGAACTTCTACAGGGCCCAAGATTTCATGCGGTGCACCGTTGATCATCAATCCTTTTCTAATAGTCACAGTTTTATCATATGTTCTATCTTCATTTTTTCGATCCGTGAATGATAAAGTAAGGGCTTTTGTCTCATCGCTGAAGTCCGACAGTAAGACAGTTTCAATATCAATTGTATTATCAGTATTTGAGGTATAGTTTTCACTTGCATATCCTGTCTGAGTCTGATCGAATACCTGAATCCAACCATCATTAACAGCCCCGTCATCATTAGTCATTGTTACATTCCAGTCCATGTTCCCTTTCACCCTGATTTTTGCCTGCTTACCTGAACATGTGATGCTATTCTTATCAATGGTCACACCATACTTTTTCTGATAAAGTTTGACAGTCTTGGCCGCGATCTCGTCACCCGTCTGGTTTTTAGCAATGAGTGTGAGTGTTGCAGTTTTCGTTTCATAATCCTTCTCGGTATTTAACTTCTTGGCTTCACCCTTCCATGTAATATATGATCCTTCCTCTGCCGTCGTTGGAGTTGTCTCTCCGGCTAAAGGATCTGTTTGTTGCTTCCCATCAATCATCGTACCGCTGAACTCCATTCCTCCTGCAGTGAGTATTTTCCACTCCAGTGTTACATCTTTAGGCCCATAGCTGATTTTCAATGGTTCATTAAAACCTCCTTGCTCCAAGTATTCAATACCATTTCTTAATATATCTTCATCTACAGAGATAAATACCGGGTTGCTCGTGTCCTGTATGATCAGTGCATCCAGTTTCAGGTTACCTGCAGTAAATCTCATGACTGCCTGACGTTCTCCCGTTGATTGTGAAAACGTTTCCACATTGAAAGCAAGGTTTTCGATTTCTCCTTTTCCTATTCCTGAAGCATTCGACTCCCCTTCAAAGTTTATCCAATCCGGTACTTTTTCCTGTACTTTACCGCTTGCATCCACTTCGAGCAGTTCCACGCTCCATTCCAGCCCCTTGCTTGCCTTGACTTTCTGCACATGCGTAGCCTTTATTTTTCCGACCCTGTATTCCATGGTCCCTATCCCTAGGAAATTCTCCCCGTCAAAATCTACGTTTCCGATTTCTGTGTCGTTCCATACCACAATATTCGCCGTAATATTGGCTGCCTTTGCCTGGAATGCCTCCTCCTCTGTTCCGTGTCCTTGCCCGCTCACCGATGTGACAGTAATATTATAACTGTGGTTCCTCAGTACATCCAGATAATCAAGTTCCGTCCCGCCGTTTTCATCCGGCTTTGCCAGGTCCACCCTGTAGTAGGATGATTCCTTGTCCTGGTATTTTCCTTTCACCACAAGGCAGGTCCGCTTTGTATGCGCACTCACGTCCGTAGTCTCCGGTTGCCGTGTCTCAAAGAGGTAAATACTTCTTTCCAGCTTGTTTGCGGATGGTTCAATTTCATATTCCACAGGTCCCTTGATCCGTGAGAACCCTTCCGGTATGGTGGGGGACTGTACATAATCGGTGCCCGTGTCCTCCAGATTCTCAGGCAGTACGCTCGCCCTGTCATTGAAGTTATACAGGTATACGGCTTCGGGGGTGAAATCCTCCAGTCCGTCCCCGTCCTTTCCGAAGTACAGCTGTATCCTTCCCATGATCCTGTGCAGGCTGACTTTAAGTTCAATTCCGGTTTTCCCCGTAATTGTGGCCTTCGTCTGTCCGTACATTGTAAACGGGCGGTGGTCATGATCCGATTCCGCATTGAACCCACTCGTCTTTTCATTTTGTGTCAGTTCCACGGTAAGCTGTTTCAATATCTCGTCCTTCCCGGTTCCCTGCTCCAGGCTTATGATCTTCTCCGCCAGGCTTATCTCTTTATCACCTGCCGTCCCGTCGGCGTTTGCTATCACAACGAATGTCTGCTGGTACGTTTCCACATGCAGCGATGTTTCCCACTGCGTATTGCCCTCGGAACTTCTTGCCTTGGTGAAGTACTGGAAGGTTTCCGAACCTGTTTCTTCCTGTTTGAAAGCCAGTATGTACAGGTCCTCTATCTTCTTCTCCGTTTCTTCGTCGAGCGTCCTTGTGAATCCTTTCTTTCCCGCGTCGGCTGCTCCGGGTACCAGCAACTTCAGCGTCACCAGTTCTTCCTGTTTCCCGTTTGCCGTTGTCCGGGAATCGCTGGCCAGCTCTGTGGTACATGCACTGAGCATCATTGCGGCCGCCATCAACCATGAGCCCGTACTTTTCAAGAGCCCTGGAATATTCAACCCCATAGTCAATTTGTCTTTTATATGTATGTTATTTGTCAAAATCTGTATTTCTCCTGTTTTGCGAAGACTTCCTTTCAGGGCCTCAGGTCCCCGTCATCCTGCACCACGCTCCATCCGTCGACACTGACAGCTGCCTCCATCTGTGCGTTGTATTTCAACGTTATCTCGAAGCGGTGTTTCCTGTCAAAGTCCACGGTGCTGTTTCTGTAGGCCTTCTGTATGAGCCTCACCAGGTTTGTCTCCTGTGCCGGTGATGAGGGATAGAGCGTCTTTCCCGTGGTCCTGTTGCGGAAAGTAAACGCGGGGCTCCTGTCCCCTGCCAGGCGGAGTATGGTCATGGACGCGTCCAGCCCGGCCTTCCCTCCGGTACCGGTAAATGCGGCCCTTGCCATATAGCTGAACGGGGTGCACGCGTCGAAGCCGTTGTCAAACGTATATGCCCCATTGTTGTCCCTTACCTCGAACTCATAGGTGTCCGCATTGCTTTCCAGCCCCTCCACACTGAATGAAAGCCGGTTCGTGTCCAGTACCAGGGGAATACGTACCCTGTTACCGTCCGTTCCGATCTCCTGTCCTTCCAAAGCCCCGTGGAAGAGGTCGGGCAGCTGATAGTCCACTATGCTGTTCTGCGGGATGTCCAGGTACAATACCGCGGCTTCTTTCCGCGGATGTACCTGTGGATATCCATCGAATACGGGCACGTCGAAATACGGATCGTCCTTGTTGACCCATGCCACGAAGGTATATTCCCCTGCCGGCATTCCAGTCTCCAGCAGGGTTTCATCCTCCAGGTCCTCCAGCCTGAATTCGTGCAGTTCACAGCAATACCCTTCCCTGTCAAACAGGTAGAGCGTGACGTTATGCGGTCCTTTGCCGGGTATCTCCTCCTGGGTATCCGTAGAGAAGCTTACGCGCAGCTGTGTCCTGGTCTCCGCACATCCGGACAGGTCCTCGCCTATGCAGGAAGAAAACAGGAGGCAGCATAGCGCCAGCGCTACCTGCGTCATTCTTTTTTTATAGGCATTCATTTGCTGTTTCTTGTATTATTGGGATGTTATTTGCTGTCAGGGTTTCAGGTCGGTATCGAATGGCACCTCGTTCCACGGCTCGATATTGACAGTCACTTCAATATTGGTGTCCTCCGTGATTTCCTTATCCTTGTCCTCTTCAGTGAATTCTCCCTTCGGACGTCCCGGTACCATGATGGACCTGATTGCCACCTGGTAGAAGTTGTTACGTATAACAGAGCCTTCAGGCATGGTCACCCACCAGTAATTCATTCCGTCCTGATACGTTTTCCTGTACTGGTCGAGTTTGCCCTGCAGTTCATTATCAGCTATTCCGATCTCTTCCTTAAGATAGGCCTTCAGTACATCATCATCGGTACCTTCCTTGAAGAACACTTTTCCTTCTCCCGGAATATCCAGCAGTATGAAAGTTTCAGGATCGTTTCCAGTATTGGCCTTGTTGCCCCAGGTGCCAGTCTCCTTTGTCATGTATTGGCTGGGAACAAATGCGCCTTTCACCACTACACGTGTCATTCCCTTTATTTTCTTGTCCCCCACGATATTCTCAGAAGAATAGGCGGTATTCCAATTCTCCTTATTCCCTTCGATTACACTCTGCATTTCCTGCAGGTTGTCATAATCCGATATTGTGAAGAAATCCGCTGCATTGTAATCCTCGGCTTTCATATTCGGGTCCTTAGGATCACTCAGGTTATTGGGCAGGTAGAACTTCTTGTTGATATTGTCCACGACGAATACCAGGTCCTTCAGAGTCCCTGTTTCCTCACCGTATACCTCATATGGCTTCTGGTATCCCACGGCTATCTTCGCCGCCAGACGCTGTACCTGGACCTCCACCTTGTTTGCCTGCGGAATCTCCTCATCTTTGGCTGTCACCTGAAAATCGGCCGTTTTGCCCACTGTACTGAACATGGCGAATCCGTCCTGCTTATTGGTGAGTTCCTCCAGCGTGCCTGTAACAACCGCCCTGTCCAGCGTATTTACCGAATTGGCTTTCATGACCTGTTTCATCGCACCGGTCATGTTCAGTCCCACATAGATGGTCTTGCTGCCGGTGGAAGTCTCCAGTGGCTTGGTCGTGAATTTATTGCCACCCGCATCGGCACTCAGTTGATCACGCGGTATCTCATAATCCTTTTCCAATGTTCCGTTTCCGTCATAAATGAACAGGCTGAGTTCTTTCACCAGGACCTCGTCATCGGTTGCATTGGCATCTCCTCCGGCCCTTGTCACTGTTGCGGAGCCGAGATTCAGTGTCAGGCTCATTTTAGTAGGTTCTCCGTGTGTATACTCCGGCTTTTCATCGGTCGCCGGCATACTTTCGCTGATACAGCCCGATACTCCTATGCTCAGGGCTGTGAGCGTGGCAAGCACGCTTGTAGAAAAAATCTTCATAGTTTAAAAAAAATAAATCAATAATAGTTATATAATAATTTTATATCCATGTGTCTTATCGTTTTCCCGTCAGGGTTTCATTCTGTCTTCTTCCATATCCTCTCCAGCATTTCCAGGTTTTTTTCCGCCTCCCTGTTTCCCGTGCCTATGGCCCTGTTCAGGTAAGCGTGCGAGTCACTGTAGCGTCCCTGCATCATGTACAGCACTCCCAGGTTGTTCCACGCACGCGGGTCCTGTCCGAATCCCTCCAGCAGCTTTTCAGCCTGCCCGATGTTCCCCTCCAGCATGTATACGGCCGCCATGTTGAACTGCGAGATACGGTCCGTGGGGAAGAGTGTCCTCGCCATCCGGAAGGCGCGGTTGAACAGCTCGCTTCCCGGGGGATAGCTGAAGGCGATGGTGTAGAGTTCATGATGGCTCAGCATTCCCGGACGGTGTTCGAGCACCTCCTTTCCATATGCCAGTTCAAATTGAGGGACCGTATACTCTATCCTGTACTCCGAACGTCTCAATAGCGGGAAATGCTTGGATAGCATGTAACGGTAGGCCCTTCCTCCGGCCAGGTCCATCAGCTGCTTCTCCCTTCCCTGGAATACCCCGACTTCCTTTATGATCCGTATGGCCTCCGCCTTCCCTTCAAACTGCGCACCCTCGCTGACCAGACGTTCCAGCCCGTCCCAGTCTTCTCCCACGCCCTTGGCCGTGACCTGGCAGGAAGCGGGCAGGCGATGGTTGCCCATGACATACATCTTCAGTGCGCCGGCACGTTTCTCGGATAGCCTGAGGTTGCTTTCCCAGGGGCCCTCGGGTGATGAGAAAGAGGTTATGCTGACCTTTGTAACTGCAAGTTCCCCGTTTTCCATGGTTCCTCCCATGAGCATGCTGCGTGTGATCTTCTCCAGCTCCTCCCGGTTGCCTGCCAGTGAGGGCTCTATCTCTGCCGATCCCGGCATATAAGTGATGTAGGCAGTCCCCACCTCTGTACGCCTCTTTACAGTCTCCCTTTCGGGTTCCATGAAGGTCAGGTAAGGCATGAGCCTGTACCTGAATGGTGTTGCATCCTCTCCGGGAAGTGTACTTTCCCTATTACTTTCTTTCTTTTTCATCCTTTTTTCCTGCGTTACCGACATGTTTCCGGCAACCAGATATTCCAGGGTCTCTTCTCCGTTCCTACCGCATCCGCAGAACTCGGTCTGAAGGTACAGTCCGGCTGTTTCCATCCAGGGTTCCGCTTTCACCCGCCCCCTGTAGGACAGCGCGGGTACGCTCCCTCCGTTTCCGGCCCGTACCGCCTGAAAGGGTGTATCCATGATGGATGAAGGCCTTCCGATAACTCTCAGCCGTTTCTCCGCCTTGTCCTTCCTGCGCCCGTTCACGATGACGGGCGGGAGGAACTTCATGTTCCCCTCATGGTCTGTTATCAGGGGGGTGATCACCATCTGCTCGTTGGATGAGAGCCGTATGCCCTTGGGCCTGATATTGAACTCGATCTTCATGCTGTCCTTCCCCTCGCGGGATATCTTCACGCTCTCGGTGTATATGTCCTTTGTCCCTGCCGGTATCTGTTGGGCATGAATGTTCCCGGCCAGTGCCAGTGCCAGCAGTGCATGTATGAATAGCTTCTTCATGATTGCAGTATTAGAGTTTATTTTATCACATAGACCAGTGTCATTGCCAGTTTGGTAGGACCGAAATAGTTGGTTTTCTCCCTGGCCTGTAGTTCCCCGCATTTCCGGCATTGATAACGGTCGTAGTCCATATAGGCATAGCCGACACCTATGCTCGCCTCCAAACTCCATCTGGGGGAGAGTATCCACTGGTAGCCGTAGCTTATGCCGGCCCCTGCCAGCCATCCCTCGAAACGGTATCCTTTCATCCAGCGGCTGCCTATTCCGCCTACATTATAGTACGCGTAATGTGCATGCAACCCGAAAAAGTGCCCGTTGAAGGCTTCACATCTCCAGAGACGGAGTTCAGGCTGGAGAAGCATGTGCCTCCATTTCTTCCCGTTCCCGAAGGAAAAAGGATTATAGACTATCGGTACCTCCAGTGTGCTCCGGGGGCCGGTCTTGAATTCCATTCCCAGGTTGATTCCCCCGGTAAGGTCATACACCATGTTGCTCTTTAATGCCAGCGAGGGGGTGGACTGCGCATGCAGTGAACCACAGAATATCAGCAATGCCGGCAGTATGCCCAGTATGCCGATGGATAGAAAGGAGGACCGCATTTTATAAGCCGCCTTCATTGGTTCCTGATTTATTCCTGTTTCATTGGGTTGCAAAGGTTGCGGGCACATGATGTGCATTAGCCACCGGATTATCGTGGCCGGCAAGTACGTTTTCTTAGCTACAGCCATATCGGATGCTGCTATCTTTTTCATAATCATTCTTATCCTTTAATCTTAAATTATATATAGTTACCTACCAGTTTTATTCATACATACCGGGGGTACATCGACAAATGATGGCGCCCATCTGTAGTCCGGGTAAAACAACCGGATGTAAGTACCATTTTGCACAGTGTCCCCGTTACTAAAAAACAAGAATTATTAATCTCTTTTGTCAGGACAAAGATAGCGCTAATAATATATACGATTAAATCCTCCCTGATTTAGATATTAAATATTGTCCTTAACCTTATAAAGAAAAGTATAGTGTATTGATATACAGAAAGAATTGGATAGGAGAAAGGAATGCTTAAATATACTTGGCTTTTCTTTTTTGTATAATATTGCGGTGTATATTTCCTCTTGTGAATCGAAATAAGGGGGGCTATTTATACTTGTATAATGCGTTTTTCTTTCTTATAAAATGTTTGTGAGTTACCTCTGTATGGCAACAATGTTTGTTTCCATATTGAACATTCGTGCTCTCAATTTATATCGTACACCATTAACAAAAAAGTAGAGTGAAAAGGCAGTCTTCCGCACGACTTTAAGGATTGCCTTTTATCTATTTTACGCCATTTGTTCATTGTTGTGTATGAGGATGTGAATGAGAATTCTTCTTTTGTTTGGAAATGATATAGATTTGCGGGTAAGAAAACGCTTTCGGGATGTTCTGGCGTAGATGATAGAAAAAGGGCATTGGTTTTAGTTGTAGACCGTCAGATTAGGAGGCTTGAACCTTTTCCCTTTTGTTCAACGTCGAGGTGAAAAGAGCTTTTGGATGTCAGATGTTGCATTGAATAAGACGCTGAAAGAAATGGGCATCCAATACAAAGTTGGGCAGACATGGGGCCTTGCTACAAAATATCAGAATATGGGATAGACCGATACTCAAACGTACATCGAGATAATAGGTGATGAAACTCGTTCATCGTATAAGTTGATGGCTCTGACTAACTGATACAAGAATATAAAATAGAGAGAAAAAGAAAACTATCATTATGGCTTACTCGTAATATAGTATAAGGATAAAAGTATCAATTCTATTATGCTAAAAGCTAACCATTCAATGATATTTTCTAATTTTACCGTCTCTGAAAGTGTTGTTTGCCTTATATTTGAAGAAATAAATACTCAAAACAAGAGCGTTACATTTAAACAAAAGTACTATCTTTGCAATGTTTGACTGGAGAAATGGTCGAACTTAATAGAAAGCGTATTTTTGCTTTATCCTAAGATCGAAATCGCCAATTTCAAAGTGAAAGGATAGGGACAAATGTAACGCTCATTCTGTTTTGAATATGTAATCAGTGTAGTCTATGCTTATCTGATTTTACATATCATTACGGCATGGGTATTTGTTTCTTTATTCATTTTTCACAAGGTGTTTGGCGATACCTGATCTTGAATGAATGCAGACAAGTTCCATGCCTTTCTTGTATGGTTAAATCTAATGCTGACTTCGGGAACTTATAAGCGTATAATGAGAATATAGTTATGAAGTCTATTTTATCAGATTCTCAAATGCCATTTGAACAAAAATGTCTCCTATTTTACCTTGAAAAAGAAATTATAGAAAAAGATCTTGAATATTCGGTACAGAATGAAGGTCAAGATACTTATGGATATATATGATCTAATCTGTGGAAATCCTAAATAATATTTTGAAAGAAATCACAATGTTCTTAATTAGTACAAAATGAGAATAAAACAATCATTAACCCAAAACATTGCTGTATGAAAAAAATAGCAAGTATTATTTTCTTATTCCTATCGTTATCACTCTTTGCCCAACAAGCAAAGAAACCGACAATTATGATTCTTCCAAGTGATAATTGGTGTGCCACTCGTTATTTTACAAAGACTTATAATAATCAAGGTGAAACTGTTTATTATCCTGATTATCGAAGGGCTTTTCTGGAAGATAGTGAATTAGAAACTGTTATCAGTAAAATCGGAGAACTGTTAACAGAGAAAGGATATAGTTTGAAAGATGCGCACCAAGCTACCAAATCTTTAGAAACAAATCTTGCAAAAAATGATGTAATTTTCAGTAATACCAATAATGCAGGATTAGCTATGTCTCCTTTGGATATATTGAAACAACGTGTACGGTCTGATATATTGATTCAGATAAACTGGAATGTTACAAAGGAAGCTATCACTTTTACAATGGAAGCCTTTGATACATATACAAACAAAAGAATTTCAACAGCTACCGGAGTTAGTGAAAGAAACAAGGATATTATTCCTATTCAGATTGAAAATGCGATAAAAAAGCATATTAAGAAATTTGATGAGCAAATGGATAAATATTTTCAAGATTTACAAGCTAATGGTAGAGAAATTGCTGTAAACATACAAGTCTGGGATAATTCAGAAACAAATCTAGAAACTGAATATCAAGGTAATGAATTACTTTGGCATATTCAAGAATGGCTATATCAAAATACAGTAAAAGGTCAGTATAATTTGAGTGATGCCACTGAAAATTTTGCTTATTTTGAACAGGTACGTATTCCTATAATACAAAGAAACAGAGCTTTAGATGCAAGAGAATTTGTAAGGGGATTACAGAAATATCTTCAAGAATCACCTTATAACGTTACATCAAAAATAATCATACAAGGGTTGGGGAAGGCAGCCTTAATCATAGGAGAGAAATAGCCATGAGAAAGTCTTTATTCATTTACAGCTTGCTAGTATTGCTATCATTGGAAGTTTATTCAAATATGGCCAGTAGGATAGCAATCAATGTTTATATACCGGAAAGTTCATCCTTACCACAAAGGGGCAGGGAATATTTATCTGATAAAGTTTCATACTTACTTTCTGAAAATAATGTGTTAGGCAAAAATTACAGCGACAGATTCTATTTAACCGCCAAAATACATATTGTAGAAAAGAATATCATTGAAGGACTTCCACAGCGGATTTCACAAAAGATAGAGATTACCTATAAAATTGGTGATGCTCTTGATAATACCATATACTCAACATTATCAAAAACTTATACCGGAATTGGAACGACAGAAGTAAAATCACTATTAAATGCTTTTTCTCAGATTAAGCAGAATGATTCATATTCTCAATTCATAGAAAAAGCCAAGAATCGTATTGTTGATTATTATTCTCATCGTTGTGAAAGTATTATTCAAGAATCGAATCTGTGTACTCAAAATAAGGAGTTTGATAAGGCTCTCTATAAATTGTCGCTAGTCCCTTATGGAGTTGATTGTTACAATGATGTTTTAACTCACATGAGAACAATCTATTCAGAGAAAATCAGCTATGAAAACTATACCCTATTGTCCCAAGCAAAACAAGCATGGAGTAGTAATCCCAACAAGGATGGTGCTAATACAGCCATAAGCTATTTAAAGAAAATGAAGCCAAACAAAGAGAATCAACAGGAAATAGATAAATTATTAATTGAGATAAATAAAAAAATCCAAAAGGATGAAAAGAAGGAATGGGAATTTATGTTGAAGCAATATGAACATGAACAAGCCTTGAAGATACAGGGAGAACAAAATGAAGCCAGCCTGCTAAATACTTGTGTTCAGTTGGGATTTGATTTTTTATCCAGTAATTTACAACCAATTAATATCATAGAGAACTTATTGTTATGGTGACATTTAAAAAATATGTGGTATTTATTGTATTGATTTTGCATGTATTGTCTGTAAATGCACAAGATATTAAAATCGTATCTTCCGGTCAAGGAACAACAGAAGATGAAGCTATTAAGATTGCATTAAGAAGTGCTTTGGAAGATGCTTTTGGTACATTCATTTCTTCTTCAACAAAAATAGAAAATGATGCACTTGTTTCAGACGAGATTGTATCACTAACACGGGGGAATGTTAAGGAATATGATATTGTCAATTCTTTTCAATTTGCGAATGGCCTATATTCTGTTACGGTTGAATCAGTAGTCTCACTGAATGAATTTGCCACTTATTGCCAGAATAAGGGAATGAGGGTTACATTCAGTGGAAAGGCATTTGGAATGGAATTAAAAATTAGAGAATTTAACCGGAAGAATGAGATTAAAATTCTAAAGAATTTATGCCTTCAACTCTTAACTCTAAATCCACAAATATGTGACTACAATCTAATAACCTCTGAACCTCAAATTATAAATGATAAAACATTTCTACCTGAGGGGTTGGAAAAATGTAATATCGAAGTTAAAATATTGATACTTCCTAAATGTAATACCAATTATAAAACGATGACAGAATTAATAGAGTCAACCTTCAAGGCTATTTCTTTAAGTAAAGACGAAATAAAAGCATACAAAAAACTTAATATAGAATATTATGAAAAATCACTTTTCCAGAATGATAAAACTTATTACTTTAGAGATAAGGAAGGAATAGAATTAGCTAAGGAAGTGTATTTCAGACTTAGAAAGTTGCTGACTCATAATTGGGTATTGATTGATGGAGTTAAAGAAAATTTATCTGGGTTGGATTTAACATATGGATTAAGAAAAAACACATATAGAGAAGGGAGTGCTGTATATGGACACAACGAGGATATATATAGAAAGAAGAAACTAAGAGAAGTTAGGATTAACTCTACTGAAGTGGGCATACATGATTATGGATATTTAGGTGCAAAATTTAATATAAAATATTATCCTGATTGTGAATCAGTGAAAGCCACTTTATATTATACGCATGAGGAAATTGAGAAATTAGATTCAATCAAAATAGAACCTTTTAATCAAAATGAATATGATTTTATTAAAAATGAAATTAACAAGATTATTTCTAAGTTTGATGACATTAAGTAGCTTTGTTAATGTCGGATATTCCCAAAATCTCAATACGGAAAAGACTGCTTTTATCAACTTCTTAAAAAGGCAATACGAACAAGAGAAACATGAAGGGATAAGATTAGTCGAAGATTACGATAAAGTATATATTATTTCCGTTTTATCATTATCCGATAAAGCATATCCTTCATCCAATATCATGTTTCGCGTTGCCAAAGTTAAGGCTGCCCAACAAATAGGAGCATATATGGACGGAACTCGGATTTCTTCTGATATGCTAATAAGAAGTACGGAAAGTGGAGATAGTATCCAAATAGAAAAAGTAGAAATAATACGGGAATATAGTAACAGCTTTACTCGAAATGTTGAACTTCTAACACATTTCTCCAAAAAAGACAAAACAGATGAGGTTGTTTTCATTTACGGTAAAGAAATAGAAATAAAAAGAAAAGATTAGGCTGAAAAACTTACCTCTTCTAACACTCACAAATATAGTTGGAAAAGGTGAGGTCTATACAGCAAAGAGTGGTAATAAGTCTCCTGAATGGTTTACTGATATATTTTTCTCAGGTGTATCAGCAGAAGAAAGGAGAAAACTGAGAAGCAAGACATTTCTGGGAATAGCAAATGCAATGGCTGATCAATGGGGTGGAAAAATAGTAGCGTAAAGTAAATAGCAGAAGTAAAGTCTGTGAAGATATTACTTCCCTTTTCTTAATATTATCATAATAAATATAAAGTCGTTATACTGAAAAAGGTATGGCGACTTTCTTTTCTATTTGGATTATTTCTGTAATAAGATATTATGTACAATAGAGGAATAATAAAAGGGAAACGAACTTTATATAATGTGACACTGTCCAAAATTTTATGTAAATGGAAACAGGATTCAGTTATAAGTTTCTCCTTATATCTGGATTCTGTTTTCAAACATAAGCATAAATTTGTTCATAATCAATCCCCAGTTTGAAATAGGCATTGTCCATTTCTTTTCAATCTCCATAAGTGAAAGATACACGGTCTTTTTTACGGCATCGTCCGAAGGGAATGAAAGCTTTGATTTTGTGTACTTTCTGATTTTCCCATTCAGGTTTTCAATGAGATTTGTGGTATAGATTATTTTTCTGATTTCCAAAGGGAACTGGAAGAAAACAGTCAGGTCATCCCAGTTATTTTTCCAGGACAGTATGGCATAAGGATATTTTCCTGCCCATTTCTTTTCCAGATTGTCAAGTTCCGTGACAGCAACCTCCTTATTGGGCGCGTTATAGATGTTCTTCATATCTGCCGTAAACTCTTTCTTGTCCTTATAAACAACATATTTACAAGAGTTTCTGATCTGATGTACCACACAGATCTGGGTGGATGATTGAGGGAATACAGTACGGATGGTATCCGTAAATCCATTCAGATTGTCGGTACAGGTAATCAATATATCCTGCACTCCACGCGCCTTTAAATCAGTCAGGACCCCCATCCAGAAAGAAGAACTTTCCGATTTACCGACCCACATGCCAAGGACTTCTTTCAAGCCGTTCTGTTTCAGTCCGACACAAAGGTAAACGGTCTTGTTTATGATCTTGCCGTTATCCCGTACTTTAAAGACGATGCCGTCCATCCATACTATCAGATAAACCGGATCCAAAGGGCGGTTCTGCCATTCCTGGGCAGCCTGGTTTACCTTGTTTGTAATGATGGAAATGGCGGATGTTGAGAGTTCTATCTCATAAATCTCACGCATCTCTTCCTCTATGTCGGAAACGCTCATTCCTTTGGCGTATAGGGAGATAACAAGCTTTTCTATAGAAAGTCCACGACTTTCATGCTTGGGTACTGCTATCGGTTCAAACTGACCGTTACAGTCACGTGGAATAGATATGACAGCTTCCCCATGTTCGGTTTGGATTTTCTTCGGATAGCTACCGTTACGTGAATTACCAGTGTTGTTCCCTACCACAGAATTCTTTTCATAACCCAAATGGGCATCCATTTCGCCTTCAAGCATCTTTTCCAACACTTGGGCATGCAACTGCTTCAGAAACTTGCTCACATCGGCTTCTGTCTTGAACTAGCTAAGGAACTCCTTGCTTAATACCTCATCAGGCACTACTTGATTCTTTTCTTTCATAATCTTCTTCATTTTGCAAAGCTATAAAATAAAAAATACGGAACTCAACCTGAATCCCGTATTTTCCATTTACACAAAATATTTTATAGTGCCTATAATGTTCAATCTCCCTTTGTCCTTCTGTTTTTAAGCTATTTTTTCTTCCTATCACTATAATATTGGCTATTAGTATCTATTAATTTACAAAATATACTTAACGCTTATTCAATCATTATATTACAATATTTTCTTATCAACCGTGAGATAGTATCATGTATATCTATAGTATTTGAGGGCTTTGCTGGTATTATCCCAATTTGAGGATAGTAAGAATCATTCATAATATAATCAATTTTTCTATCAATGGGAGCTAATGTAAATAAATAATCTATCTTCCTATATGGACTTTGATGTATACCTGTATTTAATATATATTTATATATGCAATCACTTAATCTTTTTCTAACTGTACTTTGTTGTGAATATTTTGCATCTAAAACACAATAAATCTTATTTTTATCAGGAGGTACAAATTCAAGTAGAAAATCAGGCTTATAATAAGTCCCTTTATCACTATTAATCCTAATTAAATCCACTTCTGCTAACTTTTTGTCACAATAAGATGGCTCATAATAAAAATTAACATTGAATTTATTTCTATTATAGGTTCTCAGATTTTTGGCATTATTAACATTGACATTGTTATTTACTTCAAACCCCAAATTTATCATTTCTTTGTCAATGCATTCTATTAACAAGTAAAAATTATACATTTCATACAGATGACTCATTTTCTGTATATTGAATAATAATATATCTCCTTGAAAATCAAATTTAGCATTCCAGGTCTTCTGTATTAATCTAAAGGCGTTGGCATAATGCCTACGACCAATAAAAACAGGTGTTAAAGTTGGACGCTCAATTTTAGGAGTTGCATCTATGAATATATTCTTATATCTCAAATACAAATTTTCAAGCTTACGTTTTATTGCTATGGCATCCTTTAATAAGCGTACATATGGAATTTTTTTAAGATCGCGAAAATCAAGATAATGCTCATCACTATATCTTTCTGTCACATCAATATTATTACATATCTCTTTTTTTAAAGAGCTTAATTTGTTTATTAAACGCAAAAAACTACCTAAAATTATATTATTCTCATATGTACTATAACAATGATTCGGCTTATTAATAAGTAATTGATTTATAACACCATATGATCCATTAAAGTCTATCGCATCGGGATCATACCTTAATTCTGGACTAAAAGACACAACATTCAAATTTTCTAGTATCCATGGTATGGAATCAGCATCAACTAAATTTATTGAATATTTTGAAAGTTCACTTTTAGGACGTAATACATAGTATGGCAAAGATTTAAAATAGACGCTATACTCTAACATTTTATCATGAAAGTAATTCATGTGATTAATAAATTTGGATGTTAGATTAATATCCGTTTCTTGCACATTGGAGGCAGTCACAGAGCTTTTAGATAAAAAAATATTATATAAATATTTATCTTTTTCCCATAGATACATCAACATATCTTCGGCGTCATTTTTCTTCAATTTTTCTATTAAGATATTAAAATTAAAGACTTCATTATTAATTCTTAATGAAGCAAATCCAAAATAGTCTACAAATAAATATTCTGGCTTTATTGTCTCAATGCTTGACCGAGAAATATTAAACAGCGAATAGTCCAATAAGATATCCTCTAAAAAAACATTTTGCTCTACAATGGGAGAATCTGAACTATACTCTAGTTCATAGGTATCTAGCTCATATACCTTATATATTCCATTAATAGGATAAACCTCTTCAGTACTATTATGATGATGCCGAACAACTTTAAGCATGAGATAATGTTAAAAAATAATTAAACTGATTCTCATAAATTTCACCTTCTTCTCCTAATGAAATTATATCCTTCAATATATTTGCGGAAATACTAAATTTCTCTTCTGGCAACATAGCTTGAAGATCTTTTAATTTCTGCTTGGAATTTGTTCCTTGCACATTTATTAAAGGTAATAAACGTTGAGCAATAGAATAATCAAGAGGTTTATTTTCCTCATGCATAATGTTTTTAGCAACGCTACAATACCTCTTTATTGAAATTTCAACACGGGGACTTACATATATATTTAATTTTTTAAATTGCGCTTTGATATCTTCAAAAACTTTTTCACGTTCATTGTCAAAAGCAATATTTACCTCACTTTTAAAATCTAATAATTCAAAAAAGTTCTGTATATCTTTATATCTTAGTAGGACTTTCTTTATATCATGATACATTAAATTATCTAGATTAAAATCCTGCGGCTTTAGACGTATGATATTAGCACGATCTATAACTCGTGGAGAAAGTTCCTCTGTCGTTTGGTCATAGTTAATAGTACCTATAAATCTTAAATTGTTAGTATAATTAATATATTCTGTACCGCCTAGATCTAAATTAAAATAGTTCTTTTCATTAACTTTACTATCTGTTAAATTATAAAAAATCGACCAATAATGTTCAAGGGGACTTAAATTAGCCTCGTCTAATATTACATAAGCAAATGTTGAATTTGAAAAAAAGTTATTTTTACATTCATAATCTAATTGCTTTAATAAAGAATATACTCCTGTTGACGATGGGGTAAATCTTCTTGTCAATGGGTTGAAGAAACCAATTAAATCCTTACCACTAGTCCATCCTCGGCAAACGGAAACTTCCCTTATTTTCTCAGGGGATGCTAAAGTATTTACTAATAATTTAGCCAAGGAAGTTTTGCCTGTACCCGGTAACCCAGCTAATAAAGTAAGTGTATTTTGATGAACTGAAATAAGAAGATTATCAAGAAAATGAGCTTCCATCTTCCTATTATTTCTAGCAAAAATATCTAGTACTTGATTCCTAAAAGAACTATAATTTTCATATTTCACTTCTTCGTCATTGATTCTTAAATCTAAATACTGTGTTTCATCGTTTATGTTATAAGTCGATAAATCACGTCCACTTAGAAAATCAAAATATTTTTTATGCTGAATTAATTCTTTTAGTTTTTCTTGCTCTTCTACCTGCTTATTCGCAAATTCTCTTCTCAAATTCTGAATAGCATCTTCTAACTCTTTTTGACTTTTTTGTTTCCATCGTATATCATCTTTTATAGTATCTAATTGTTTTGATAATTCTTTTTCTTTTTCATCAATAATAGAAGATAAGTTACTTTTGCGTTCTTCCAATTCGGCTATTTCTGTTTCTAATATAGTTTTTTTATTTGCAAGTTCTTGCTCTTTGAAGTTTTCCTTATCTTGTCTCAGATTTTCAAATTCTAATTTTTCTTTTTCAATATTTTGTTGTAGCCCTTCTTCTTGATTTATTAATTTAGAAATTTCCGCGTTTAACTGCATTTTTTTTTCTGACAAAATATTAATCTCGTCTTTCACAGATTTCATTTCAGGCAAATGTTTGATAAAATCAATATTTGATAATATTTCACTTTTTCCTGCATCTATAAGTGTTAATAATCTTTCATTTCTTTTTGAATGAGCAGCAGCACTTATTCCAGTAGTGTTTTTTTGAATAAAATCAATAAATGAATTTAAAATGTCAATATTATAATCATTAGACGAACGTTTTATCTTTCCTTCAAATTCCTTCAACAAGTCTTCATCACTGATAAAATCTATTGTATTTGGAGAAGGTAAGTCATTTACTCCAGGGATAAAAATTTTCCTTTCTATATCATTGGCAGAGAAAGCTATAAAGGAATTGTCATTCATATTATACTCTCCAAATTGCATATATTCTGACTTCCTTATTACAAATTGTTCCTCACTGTCTTTTTTCTTCACCACAAAAGGCCCTTTCATTGTCTTACTATTTTCTGTTATAAAAAAACAATTATTAAAGCCCATGTATTTTTCTGATAATAGCGGTTTCAAAATAGCTTCTTTAGGATCGAAGCTAGATTTAGCCTCGTTTATTTTACCTTCAAAAATTTCTATTATTTCATTATTTACAATTTCACTTAAATTAGAGTGAAATGTTTTAACTCTAGGATAGTTAGGATTATCTTCGCATCCATTATTGTAAACAACATTCCCTGATGATATTTTTAATAATTGATTAACATAAAATCGCTCACCTAGAGATAAGATATCAGGACTATTCCGATCTCTCACAATAAATACCTTACTTCCCATATCATATTCGTCAATGTCTTCAATCATTTGACCTTTTCTGTGCAAAACCAAAATAATATTCTTATCAGGGAAGTCTTCATCTTTCACAGCAAGAATATAATCTTGTTCATTAAATCTAAAACCATATTCATTATAATCCTTATAACTAAAGGAAGTAGAGTTTAAATTACCTTTCTCCATTTCAATACTAATATCAAGTTTCACAATAGTTTGAATAATCTTAATTATATATTAATCAAGGATTACAAATTTACACATTAATTGTATTATATAGAAAATAGAAGTGATTTTTTAACAGATTTATTCCTACATAATAGCACATAATAGTATAGTAGGAAAATAATACTATCTATAAATACTATTCCGTTATCTGATATTTAGATTAGAAAATCAATTAATTCTCTCTTAGAGGTTTGTACATGTAGTAAGTACGCACATAATTAAAGAATATAATTATGCTGGATTAATAGATGTTATATATGAAAATAAATCAATGAAGATGAAATGTGTAAAATAAATTATAAAGAATCCATGATATCTAAATGTAGTAACTTCTTTGATGAAATAAGAGAGACCGTACTATACTATAATAAACCCGGTTTCCTTTTGTTATTAAGTCAGTCCCTAACTGCTAATTCCAACACTTTGCGTTGGATTTTACCTCCACCCTTGTAAATTTCCCAAGTTCAGCTATCAATGCTTGTACTTCATTTCTGCCTGGTTCGGGAAGAGTAATGTCCATCATGAGTTTTTACCGATATTGACCTGAACCGGAGAACACATCCTGATAAGATCCACTATTTCTGTCAGGTATTTCTATTTTTAAAGTTATTTTTTTCTTGATTTATATTTCCTGCGCTCACATCCGAAAGTATTATGTGAGTAGGCATATTCAATTATTTCAGTTATATCAAAATTCGGAATAAGCTCTTCAATGAATGACTTGGCTCTGTCTTTTTCTACTCCTGCTTTACAAAGAACTCCTGCATAAGACATGGCTGTATTGTTTCTTCCATTAGCCAGAGATTCTCCAGTCCAGATACTTCCAAGAATACGGATTATGCTGTCATCGGAAGTAACTTGTCTGCTCAGTGTATTCAGGAAGTTGGCTACAGAAGAATCATCCGCGGTTATTACATCGTTCCCTGCTTCATCCTTTATCACAGTTTCCGTTACAGTATCAGGTATGACAGGCTCAGGTGTGGATGGAACAAAGCGAAAAGGCTGAGGATTAGGATTTTTCCATAACTCCGGATCATAAGAAAGATACTGTCCTCTCGCCAGGTCTATTGTACTTTTGTCATTTATAGATCCACATTCAAATATCTCCAGGAGTTGCTTGTACAGGTCATAATGATAAAGAGGCTCATAGTTGTCATGTAGGATTATTGCCTTATAGCCTTGTCCTTTGGGAGTGATGAAGTAAGCATAGACACATGAAAAACTTTGCAGCCATTTTCCAAATTCATCCATCTTCTCCGGCTCTATATCATCAAAGTCAAGAGCCGTGAATGAAGAATAAACCTCCAGGTCATTTCTGTTCTTGGTTTTAAAGGTTCCATTCCATGTAATAGCAGGAAGTTTCATTTTAAGTTTTTCCTTCTCTTCTTTTGTCCCTGCCTTTCTTACCGCATCAACCTTCTCTTTCAAGTGAAAATAGGTATTGTTCTGAATTATCTCCAAAACCTTGTCTATATCATATTCCTCAGGATGGTTGATGTCTGTAATTTTTCCAAACAGAGATACTTTATTCTTATAGTGTGAAATTACCTTTATCTGAGCAGTTGGTTTACCGTCCACCCTTGCAGTTTTTTCCTCATAAGTCAGATATCCGGATATGTCAGAAGCACTTGGTTTTCCTGCTATATCCAATTCTTTATAGATGTTTACCAGTATATTCTTTACTTCCGGTTTGGTATAAGTCTTGCCTATCCTCAAAGCACTGATCAGCTTTCCTGCTATTTTGTTTTTAGGTAACTTGTCAAAAGGAGCAGGTTCAAGGGCTTGTTTAATATAGTCCTCTCTCCAATATAATGCTTCAAAACCTTCCTTTCCGAGAGCATCGTGATATTTTTTGTACTTGCTCTCTATGAAAGTACATTTTTCCAGGAGTTCGGGAGAGTTATCATATAGTTCACAGTAGAGTCTGGCTTTTCTGGGGAACTGGTTGTTTAGCTCCCATTCCTTGAAGATTTTCTTTACTTCCGGATTATCACTATCAGAAGATTTGGTAATAACAGCACCAGCCTTCAAAGCACAATACATGGAAAAATCGCTGTTATAGATCCGGTTTGTCACCTCCCAAGCTCTTCTTTCCGATATTTCAAGGATTTCATTCTCAACAACCTGAGTTTTATTATCAGCATCCGTGATAATGCAGCAATAGTGTTCCTTGTGTCCTTCTTTACCAATGGCTGTTTCCATCATTTGCAGTTGTTCTTTCTTATTCGGAACTGCGTTATAGTTATCAATCTGCTTCATGGTCTTTTCCTTCTTCTCCCTGATAGAGTTTTCCAGTTCTTCTTTCGTAACCTCTGATTTTCGGGTATTGAAGTAAAGTGTTGCTGAGTTACGGAATGGATTCTCTTCAAGTCTCTGTCTGCCTATTATCTGTTGCAAATCCACTGAAACATCGACAGTCATACTTTTAATTTGTGGATTGGCGAAAATATAGGTATAAGCATTGGTAGAGTAGAAATCAGCTCCTAAATATACGGTTGAGGTACAGAAAGTAAACATCTTATGCGGTTCTCCTTTCCCCGGAATATTACCAATCACAAATTTCTCTCCTATTTTTCTTGACAATACATCCAGTTGCTTGACATTCTCTGCTCTGGAAGAACAGATGATATTTACTTCATCCGCCTTTAATCCGTTCCTTTTTACAATCTGCTTTATAGCTGAAATGTCATTAATATAGAAAACGGCTTCTTTCGCTATGAACTCCTTACCATCCACTATCATACTTTTTCCGTTTCCTTTCCTGTATTCCTCAATCAGTTTTCTACATAATTTAGCAACAGACTTCTTGGATTTTATAACCTCCACATTCGGAAGTTGGGTAATGCTGTCAGACCATAGAAGTTCATAGATTGTCATATCCTTGAATAGCCGGGTCATATCAAGATAGGATTCAAGAAAGGGTGTGGCTGAAAGATAAACCACACTACTGAATGCTCCCAAGATCTGGCTAAACTCATATTCAGTAGTGGGCTTGAATTGGCAGTCATAGAACATTGCTTGAAACTCATCCACTACAACAATCCATTCATCCAGTTTCTCACTACTAGTTACCAGTACTTCCTTTATATTTTTGAGTGAATCATAAGTGGTAAGGATCTTTTTTCCTCCTGATTTGATATACTTGCCCAGTTCATCATTGAAAGTTATAACATCGTTTCCCGAATAGGACTTGCTTTCAAAATACTTTTCTCTACTGCCTTGATAACGGTAGAGGTGAAGCTTGTCAGAAAGATGCTGTGAATACTTGTTATAAAGGAGATGTTTTCTTGGACTGGCTAATATCACTTTCTTCTCTGAACTGATATAGGCTTCCGTAGCACCACATCCACAGATTCTTTTATTCAGGATATAATGTTGGTTCTCAGGCAGAGAGTTCCATAAATCCTTCCATTCTGACAGATATTTGATTCCGTCAGGTACATTTAATAATTTCTTGATCATAATTATATAGTTGTTATGAGGGTTAATCGGAGATAGAAGCCTATACGAAGTATGAGTATAGTACATAACCGGAGGATAAGTGTTATGAAAAAATATCAATAATCACTATTCTTTAAGCATTTATACTACATTTGCACACTTTTTTATTACACTTCCATCTTTCTAAAGAAAGTTATGTATTACATTCCACTACGTTACATACTCTTGTCTCCGACTAACCCTGATTGTTTATTGGTTAATCTTTGGGAAAATTCGGATTGTTCCAGTTGAGTTTCTTTGTCAGCTTATCCATGTCCTCCTTCTTTCTTTTCATATAGACCTGATACTCTGGACTGTTTTCTTCCACCCATTCAAGGTTTTCCTCATCAAAATTCAGATAATCCATATCCTTATGCAATACTCTTGGACGGGTCATTGATGTTTTATCTCCACCCACAAACTCTGCTGCCGCCATAAGATCGTCAATACGGGTATGTACTTCCTCTTCCCTTTTCCATCTGTTTTTTCTGAAATAACGGACATAAGGATCTATCGCTACCATTCTGTCGGTATCACTATCACCTGTTTCTGTCACAACGGGTAGTACTTTCTTCTTATCAATAACTTCTCCGTTACGTTTCACTATCAATCCATTATCCAGTTTCCTTTCAGTTGCTGTGGGTGAAAATTTCCTGACCTCTTTCCATTCAAGGTTGTCAGCACGGCAGTTTCCCAAATTTTTATCTTTATGAATAAGGATATATTTCTTCCCATCGTTAGGCATAGGATTGAAACATATGGCTACGGCTTCATCCAAAGGTATCTCTCCAGGACTTTTAGGATTCAAATATTTACTTCCGTCCGCTCTTTTATAGATTATTAAAGGAGCGTTCCAACTTGCATTGTTATATTCCCGATAAGCATAATTACCTTCCCGGTCTATCCAAATATTATACTTTTGACAGTATCTCATAGTCTTTCCATTAATATTCTTCTCAAAACGTTGGCGACTTTTGTTCATTGTTCTTACTGGTTTTAATTGTTAATTTTATATTCTTTTCTTCACTTAGGTATTGCGCCAAAGCATTATAAGCTTCGGTTCTTCTACGCTTTCTGGGAACTACAGCAAGAAGTTCACTCAATGTCACTTCAATGCTGAGACCGGAAATGAAATGTTCTTCACCGATATATGCTTCCAATGCTTCAACATCAGCTTTGAACTTTTCCGGGGTGATACTGACTTTTTTAACGGTAACATCAGGAGCAGTACTGTCCTGACGATTCAATGAAGATTCTGAACATTCATTGAATATGCTATTTAGTTTTAGAATCATTTCAGGAGTAAGGATTAGAGGGTTACAGAGGAGCATTTCAGCGATGTGAAGCGGATTAAGGCTCATTCATGCATCATTAGTATCCCATTAAAATTGGGACAAATTAAAACTTAAATAAACTGGGTCCATTTAGTACGAATCTGAAATTTAGTCTTATCGAAGAGGCCTTTCAAACGAGTCTTATCAGTCAATGAGATGCTCAATATTTGTAGCATTTCATATGTACTTCTGTCCGGTTGGATATCGTGTTGAATGGTTGCCACCAAATAGTAAGCACATATTGCAACATATATCTGTATTCGAACAGCATTCCCTGTAGTACCCCAAAATCTTTTGATTTAAAAATGCTGCTTGAGCCATTTGAAAAACAGCTCTGCCTGCCAGCGATTTTTATACAGTTCAGCAACTTGAAGCGCAGATATATGCATCGCATTGGCTATGAATGTAAATTCTCGTGTTTGTTCTTTATCCCAATATTTAATCAGTCTAAGTGGTTCCGGGTAATATTGTTTAGGATAGAATCCGGTCAGAAGTACACGCGCGTCTGAAAGCACATTCTTTGGCAGCCTGTGTTTCCATGGATTTGTATTGAAGGTTCTTTTTTGATCTGGCAACGCATAGGCTCCAATTTGATGAATCTGATACAGTATCTTAAAGTTGTTATAACCGCGGTCAAAGAGATAATAAGAGCCTGGTTCATAAGGAACTTCAATCATAACTTTAGAATCGTGTATGGATGCTTCCGTGATATGAAAGAATGCAGGTATCTGTGTTTCTACATCATATAATGTATGCACTTTGATGCCACCTTTCTTCTTGCGGAATCTAGCCCACCAGAAGACTGAAAGACAGAGGTTAATATTTGTCGAATTGAAAGCATAAACGTTACCACAAAGCCTAAAGATATGCTTAACACGCTTTTGCGTGCTTCACAGATATGGATAGCCTTTAACTTAATTTACTCGTGTCAGCGATGCCTTTGATACGTTTTTATATCTAAATGATAACATTTAGAATGATGAGTCTCAAGAGCACCTATCAAATCTCGCAGACTCTCACAATTAAAAAGTTGACTGAACATCAAAGCAAGTAGTTGATCCCAACAAGTGAAGTGCTTCACATATTTGCTACCATCATACCTGTGTACAATGTAGTTGAACTTATCCCTATATAAGAATGATACTGGTTGAGCGAACGCGTATTTATCTGTATGCATTTGCAAATCTCCTTTCAGAGATACAAAAGTGCAAATTGAAATCCGTGATCCTAAATTCCTAATAAAGCTTCAGCGGTTAATAAAGTAAGCAGGCGCCTATACTTACTTTATATCAGAATTTCATATATCTGCTTGGGATGGTTTCGATGCTGATTTCTTCATCCTCTATGTCAGATTGTAACAGAGCATACCAAAGATTCAGGTCGCTACCAACAACAACCAGTTTCTTTTCCAGATCATTATCAAGGGAGGTTACAAGATCACCATTATCATCAACAATAGAGATCCCACGTATCAGATAATCACTGGCCGGAGTAATATGAATTATAACAGCTTCAACAGGACACATCAACTGGCATTGCAGTTTATTAATCATTCCGGTATCAAGCTTTGGTTTCTGAGGAAGGCAGACAATGAAACCACCTTCCCTGAGTTGTTTCAAATTATTCATTTTCTAAATATTATTTATAGAATCCCCACCACCTCTCACATGGTGGGGAACTTTCATTTACACTTGAGATTGAAAATCAGCAAAGAGTTCGTTTAACTTGGCGATGATCATATTGTCCTTGCTCTGGCTGGGACTCTTCTTCATCTGGCTTATTTCCTGTGCATTACTAGTACCTAAGCCTTCCAGAAATGCAACTAATAAATTCATAGCCTCACTTCGTCTCATCTCCATTACCATCAGGAAGTTCAGTTGCTTGTAAATCCATTCCGGTAGCACTTTCCAACCGAGAACTTTGGCAGAGTTTCCTTCAAAAGACTTGGCCGCTGCTTCATAGAGTTTCTTATCATTCTCAAATGATGTTGTATCAGCTAGCTCCTCCAGCTTTTGATTATCAGTTGAAGCTTTGATGCAGGTTGTCTTTGAATTAGTTTTTCCACCATTTACCCAAGCCCACGCAGCAGAGTCAGATCCAGTTTTGGCTTTCTCCTTAACCCACTTCAATTTTTCAGTAGATATACCTTTCTCCTGAGCAGTAGCAAGAAGCTGTGTCAACCAGTCCATACCATCCCAGGGATTCGTTGCAGAATTCGCTTCTCTCAACAACGTAGGAACATCATAATTGTCTATAAGAGGAAGATAAACATAACCCTCATATTCAGCTTTACCTTCTTTCCTTAATTTCTTATTCAACTGTCTGAGAGCCTCCATGCGGTGCTGTCCATCAATTACAATTAGGATGAAATCAAGGTTTAAAGTTTCTTCTGTGATCGGATTTCCATTATCATCTTCCAGTTCCAGTCCTGCTTTTAGACAAACGATAGCAGGTACAACAAGGAATGGAGAAATGATACCTTTACAAGCTAGAATAGAAGAAATCTTTTTCTTTATTTGTTTCTGATCTATATCGCGATTAATCTTGATACGACCGAAAGAATAACCCATTTCCAGTAGGACAGATAAAGTAAATATCTCTCCTATCGTCAGTACTGTTTTTTTAGTTTCTTCTTTGTTCGTCTCTGAATTAGATTGTTGTGTATCACTAGTAAATACACTTACCTCTAGATCCTTATCCTCTACAGCAGATTTTTTCACACTTACTTCCTGTAAATCGTGTGTAGAAACTGTTTCATTAATTGGATTCTTTTCCATACAACTTTTAGCTTTTGACATTATACTTATTTCTCTGATTACTCACACGCAGGATTTCCAGTACTTTGTAGGTATCAAAGATCACTGTCTTACCATTCTGAAAGACTGCATCATCAAGCAATCCATCAGCTTTCATCCTGTTTACCGTGCTTACAGAGATACCTAATATCTGTGCAAGTCCTTTGATACCTGTTACAAACTGCGGTAGATTAGAATAACTATCCACTGGAGGGTATTTTATTTCCTCCTTTGTCTCTGCTCTCTTTGCTTGGTGTAGTAATTCTAGGAATTCTGCACCGTTCATGGTTAGTACTATCTTATTAAGAAGTACTTCCGACTCTTTTACAAATTCTTCTTTCATATTTTGGTTATTAATTAATTTAATCTCCTTGCAAGGATGGCGCAAAGTTCTGTTCTTTTAATGGGAGTATAATTATGGAAGATATAACTAGGAATGAAACTCAGAAATGGATAAAATAATAACTCCTTATAAAATAGACATGTATCTTTTCATAAGGAGTTAAAGAAAGAATGGAAGAGGAATGAAGGAGGAATAAAAAACTTTTTATTGGCGACCAAAAGATAATAGTTCCAATTCTCTTCCAGATAATAGTGTGTCAGTTATTGAATTTGAGCCATCTTTTAGAATTTTCCATGCTTTTTGTTTCGCTTTACTTTCAGTATATGATTTATCTAATTTATCGTCTATACCAAACAAGGAAGCGACGCTCCGTACAAATGTATCATCAAATTTAGTGTCTTTCCAGTTCAAATATTGGGATTTATACAAAAGATAGGTGAATCCATATACAGAATAACTATCCTTTATCTCCTCTGCGTATGTTATAAGAGAAGGCAGGTGTACTTTTCTAAAAGTGTGTCCTTTGTTTTCTGACCGACTTTCATCAAATAGAGTATAATATGGGTATAGTTCATGGTCTATATGAGATAAAATGTCACACTTTTGAACAGTTTTAGCTTGTTCTATCTGCTGAGGGATATTTTCTATTAAACACCTTTCTTGTTTATCCAATTGATTTTGCTTATTATATAAATCATAATCTTCAATTCCAAAACTTTTTAGGTCAACCGGATTACCATAATAGAATCTGATAGGCACAATAGATTGTATATTGTTTTGTCGGTAATACCATTCATATTCATACTGAAAGATTGGGGCATAATCTTCTTCTTTGAAAGAAGCACATAATTTCTGTTGTAAATTGTATGGAATCTTGTCATTGTGTAGAAGAGAAAAAATAAATTTGACTAAATATTCCGGCTTTTGATATAAGAAGTGATAAACGATAAAAAGACTACTTATTGTGAAAGAAAGTGCTGAATCAGACATATTTTTATTAATAAAGTATTCCCATATATTCTCTGTACTAATTTTGTTTTCTTTGAAGAACGTTGTAAATCTATTTGCGATACGTATTAATGCCATTCCATGTGCTTCAAGGAACTTATCAAATCGACTGAATATATACATATATTGCCCTACTTTTTCATTACATTCACGAGTATAATTATCACCTATTTCTTTTACAATCTTTAATCCTTGTAAAAGAAATTCCTTCGAGCATAATGATAATGAGCCTATGAGATAGTCTCTACTGGAATAGAAAAAGGATAGGGCAATAAAAAATTTTACTTTAGGATTTTCTATATCGAATTCTTGCAAAAAAGAAGATATTTCCTCAATAGTTTGTTGTTCATCTTCTATCACTTTTATACGTTTTGCCTTATCTATTATTTTCATTGGGTCATTAAAACCGATATCCAATAAAATGTTTTCTACTCTTGGAAAATTCTCTATAGTATATTGGAGAACTCGGAAAAGAAAAAGCATACCATTATTTTCTAATTCTTTACTTTTTTGCTCCGGAATTGGTTCTGAATAAACTTGAAGACCATAGTCATCCTTATCATCAGTCTCATTTTCTGTATCCGAATCAAGTGCCCATATACAATAAAATTCATTTGCTATTATTTCTGCTGAGTTTCTCTTCCCATATTCAAGTATGCTTTTGTAAGTTTTGACTATAAACAATTCTGAAATATTTGTTATGGAAACATCTTCATTTGTATAATCATCCACCTTTGCGAATATTTCCCTAATGATTTTATAAAATTCCTTGTTATTCATAATACTTAAAAAAAGAGTTTTAAAAAAAGAGCAGCATCCGAAATCAATCGAATACTGCTTCAAATATAGAAAATAATCCTAAGCTATTTTCTTTACATACTCGAAAAGTAGCTTTAGCTGTTCTGAATTCATCTTTTCCATGCTTTCTATGATACCTGATTTGTATTGGTGTAGGTTCCATTTCTCCATCTGCATTTTCTGTGTTTCATCAGCTACCTCAATATAAGGCTTCATGCTTTCATAATCTGCATGTCCCGTACAACTCATTACTACACTAGCCGGAATACCAAGAGCAAGCGAACAGCATACAAAGGTTCTTCTAGCATCATGACAAGAAATCTGTTCCCAAAATTCATAAGTATCTTCATGTCTGGTATTACCTTTAAAATAGACTTGAACAATTTTACGATCCAGTCCTGCAAGTTTGGCGGCTTCTTTCAAGAAATCATTCAACTTTTGATTGCTTGGAACAGGAAACACAGTATCACCTTTATACCAAGAATACTTATCTATGATTTCCTGAGCATGTTCATTTAAAGCAATATGGAGTTTATCATCAGTCTTCTCAGTACAAAAATCCAAGCAGCCGTCCACTATATTGACAGATCTAAGTGCAGCCAAGTCCGAATATCTGAGTGAAGTGAAAGCCATGAAGCAGAACATATCCCTCGCTTTCGATAGGTATTCTTTCTCTTTCGGAAATTCAAAATGAAAGAAGTGTATCAGTTCCTTGTATTTTAAAAAGGTTACAGTCCGTGGAATAACTTTTAGATTTGGCTTAAATTCCAGTACACCAGGTTGTATTGTATATCCATTTCTGGAAACCCAACGGAGAAATGATTTTAAAATTCTAAACTGCTTAACAATCGTCCTATTACAATAATCGTTCTTTATATACCAATTTAATAAAGACTGCATTTTAGTACGATCTAAACTTTCCAATGTAATACTGGAATCACAGCTATTTAACTGAGTCCACATCTGGTCATACTTTTCATGGATCTTATCACCCCAATTCCCTTCTTGTGGTCGGAGAAGTAAGAAGTCTTTGAATATGTCTTTCAATGTTTTCACTTCACCTTCTTCTACTGACGTTTCCTGCTTTGCTCTTCCTAACTTTTCATTAACTAGTTCTTTCAGATCAGTAGTAGTCGGTAGCTCAGAATGCAGTGAATATTCAGTAAAGACTTCTTCAATACAGGCTATGAAGCAACGAATTGCATTATTAATCTCGCGTGCATACACAGTCTTTCCACCAATCTTATGTGTGGTGTTGCTTTTTACGAGTTGCTTATCACTATCCCATTTGAAGGGATCAATAGTGTAACCAACAGAGAAACCTACTTCATTCTTCTTGCTATTCCATCTAACCCGAATCATTAGTTGTCCGTTCTTCATTACATAAGCTCTTGTGCTAAAATTTGTCTTCTTCATACGCTTAAAATTTTAAATTGTGGCGAAATTAGGGAGAATATTTAAGGAGGAAAATACACTGCTATCACATGAATATACATGATAGTAAAAGCTGTTTTTCCTGATTTTTATTCCTTAATTTCCAAAGCAAAGATATGAAGAACAATAGGGGGGAGTAAGACCCTTTAACTACTCCCCCGATTTTAGAAAGTATCTGATTATAGTTGAGACTGATAGAATGCTAATCCTTTATTATAATACTGATTATTAATGCTTTGTGTATTCTATAAATAGCAATTAACCTTATTCTTCTACTCCCGTACGCACCGCTCAGTTCTCAATAAAAGGTCCTAATTCTTAATAGAATTAGGACCTTTTTTGTTATAAAAAATATGATAACCATTCTTATTGCGTGATAAATTATCCCTCTAATAAGCACCAGGCTCTAAATGTGTCGGTTTTCTGCCAAAATATTATTCAATATATCAATGAATTAGTATTTATTAAATATTAAAGCTTATCAGATGTCACTAATACTTTTACCACTGATATAAATATCTTTTAGATTTCCCTCAATAGAGCCATTAGCTCCCAGTTTCACATTATATCCTTGTCCATCAAGGACAATATTGTCAGGAAGAGTCAGTGTTTCTGTTAAACTGCTCCAGTCGATATTTATAAAAAGGCGAATTACTTTCTTTCCATCCTCCATTTTATAAAAAGCTTCAGGGATTGGGATTTTATTGGGTGTTTTTGATTGCAATGCCTCAAGCAACTTCTCAGCTTCTTCTTTTGTATAAATACCGGGAATAGGGTGATGGGGAACATCAGCCTCTCCCGCAGTACTCCATTCTGTAATAATCGATCCGTCACCACCGCCCGTTGCCGGACCATCTTTCAATGTAACATTCAATCTAATAGACTCACCGGCAAATAGCTGTATTCTATTGTTGTTATTGTTGATATTTCCAGTATAAGTTTTGATGCCATTGGCTGACTTACGTTTTATGACAAAAAAGCCAGATTGATTTTCAGGTCTGTTATTTTCTGTATTATCCCAGAAAATAAATGGAGGTACATAAATAGCTTGTAATATATCTTCTGCAATCTGAATTGACCCTGTTTTCTTATACCAATTTTTTACGACAATGCCTTTCTGAGAATCTTCGTAATTTAGCGTAATCCAGTCATGGTTATCTTTCAATACGCCATCATATTCCTTCTGTTGTTCACGAAAATGCCCCATATCGAATGTGGCGTTAGCTGGCAGGTTAGGAAATATGATGTCGCAAGAATCTGTTATGTATTCTTCTTTCTTTCCATTGATATCTATATGATGTATCCCCCCAAATATCACTTTCGCCACTTGTCTCTGCAGGGTTATAACTACTTTCGGACCATGGGGAGACAATTGTTGCGGCCCGACAGTGGCACCTACGAAATATTCCAATCCAGTTTTATATCCTCCGAATGTCACTTTACCATTTCCAATTTCGTTATTAGGATCTTTATGGGTGAATTCCACTCCTGTAGGGTCTCCATTCGCATTGATAGGTACGGATAAAGCTTGAAAAAAATAACTAGTCTGACTACTATTCCATTTTAATGGTTCTATATCTCCTGTGGTCTCCAATTGATCTCCAGTGCCTGATGCCACTTTATAATGGCCCCAAGATATTGTCCCTTCGGTGACTTTTCCGTTTGTGTCAATTTGTTTAGCTTCTATTTGCCGTATATAGATAGTACCATATAGAGGACCATTCCCATCTTGCCCTATGGGATAATAAGAACGTGTTTGTGCAAAAACATTTTCATTTCCTGCAAAGGTTATTTCAACTGGATGCTCTGGTATACCCTCCATCTTTTCGTTGTCGCATCTGGCAAAAAGGAATGTAGACAAACACATATATATTATTACTCTAACTAGATTTTTCATAAATGATTCTTTTTATTTAGTTTTTGTTTTCTGTACCGACAAATGCACCTGTACCTTCGGCTGTATTTTCTTTCTTCAAATCTGTTGTTGTTCCGCCGCCGCCACAAAATGTACCGGCATGATAGTGATAGGCCTTATAGAAGTCGGCATTGAATTTGTCCCATCCTTCATTGTTGCTAATATGCACAGCATTCTTCATAGAACCTATTACGCCACCTATGGTGTAGTAAGTATAGTCTGAAACATTATAGTTCGTGGCAATGGATACTTTGCTAAAAGTAACTCCTCCTGTTACTGAAGCTGCTTGCACATGTCCCACAATGCCTCCGGTAGACGAATGGGAAGTTATAGTTTTGCCCTCTTCATTGCGTTCATATTGGGGGATTCTTCCTCCTATCACACTTCCTACAACGGATATATTCATAATAGAAGGCGTATTATCTATAGTTGTATTCTTCTCGGATAATGTTGTCCTTGCTACTCCTGCTATTCCCCCAACATAATTCCATGTTCCAATGGATTTACTGGCATCAACCATTACATTCACTTCGCAATCTTGTATAATTCCATTAAGATGCCCGATTACTCCGCCCGTATATCGTGTAGAATGTCCCTGGCTGCTATTCGTCACATGTATTACTGATCCTCCCGTGAGGTTACTCATTTTCATTAACGTACCATTGAACTGACCAATTACTCCACCTACGGACAAGATATAATAACTATTCTCATCTTGAGAATCTACTGTAACAGATATGTTATCAACCAATTGAATGTTGGATATATTTCCAGATTTTACCCAACCTATCAGTGCACCGATATTATATGCTGGATCATTTGTAGTTTGTGGAATAGTAACCTTCAATTCAGAATTTATCAAATTGACATTGCTAATTATTCCTCCATCGCATTCACGAGCTAATATTCCCCATTCAGTTTTGATACCACTATCTTTACTATCTATTTTTGCATTTTCTATATCAAGTTCTTTTACCGTTCCATACAGGGTGCTGAACAATGGGTGTGCCACACCTAAAATGCTTTTGCCTCCACCATCAAAAGTCACTGTATTGGGCAATTCTACTGATTGGAAAGTCCCATATTCGAAATCTACATCAGTCATGAGGTGCATTTCTTTCCGATACTCGTCTTTCTTTAAGACTGTTATTGGATCGCCTTTTTTCGTATTGCAGATATAGTCTTGCTCGCATTGTTGAAGGGCATTTAGAAAATCCTGAATCTTGAAATCCTTATAATCAGGAATTTCCGGATCTCGATCATTCCACCACTCGTCATCCGAATCGTCTGGATGGATATTTCCTGTCAGATTTTCCAATGAGATGACATATTCCTTATTTGCCTCTAATTTATTTAATTTATCTACTTGAGAGATGGTAATGTAGGGATAGTCGTTACGCCGTCTCAACATAAACGTACTGTAATTGTCCGGAGCCAGATGAAAAGTGGCCGTTCTTTTTCCGTTCTCTTCATTTGTAAATACTTGAGCGGAAACTTTATCGCTCTCCTCATGTACGAATTCAAATTTTAATGTATTATCTTGGAGAGTCAATTGGCAGGCATTCAGTAAGACTTGGGAATTCTCTTCCCCAAGAAATGTTTTATACTTCAGCCAATATTCTTCTTCATCGCCAATATCCTCTATAGTGAGCCGGGTGCAAAGGTGGCGAAACTTCAAATGTACAGCATGTCCGTTTTTTACATCTGCGACTTCGGCTTTCAGAGGGTCAGGATTGTTCTCTTCTGTTGTCTGGTATACGAAGCGATCTAATACTACCGGTTTCAAGGGAGTGCTGTCTGTAATAGGTCCATTCCATTTTTCCAGATAATAAGCAGTAAATGTCGCATTTACGGCATTCCATGGCCAGTTCATTGGAAAATCCGTTTCATTCACCCAACCTTCTTCTGTCAGCGTAAGAGTGGCGTATTGCTTTTCACTTTCACCCTCTTTATCAAGTTTGAATACTGCTGATACATGTATTACGTCTCCTGTTTTAAATTCTCTCTTGTCAGTAATGGATCGAGTTGTCTGCATGTCATATTGCGGACACTCAACTGTGAACTGTACCGGTACTCCTTTTCGTATATTTCTGTCGGATAAGGATGCTAGTTCATTGTGGCAACTGCACAACACCAATAATAGCATACTATATATTATTCCTATCTTTTTATTCATACTGTTTCTTTTTTATTGAAACTTTACTCTGCCTCTATAAAAATCACATGATTGGTTAAATTGTTATCAATAATCGTACCAGCATCTATTTTACCCACAATACCTTTATATTCCTCTTTCGGTAGCGGATAAAAAGGTGCTTGTACCATACCATGAAATTTGCAGTTATCTACTGAGCCATTTGTCATTTCTCCTGCCAAGATTCCCGAAGTACTTTTACAAATCATGATTGCTTGCCTCACCGTGCAATTAGTTATCTGTCCGCCACTGATCCTGGCAGCGATGCAACCGGAAGGTTTATCAATACTTTTACTTCTTACTGTTACAAATTCCATACGCAGGTTTTGCAAATATCCGCCATCAGTAATTTCACCAATTAGTCCCATTCCTTGCTCAGGTTCACTGTCTTTTAAGTCTAGCATAAGATTTTTCAGAATGTGATTACCACCATCCAATGTTACTCCTTCTACCAGCCTTTTGATAAGCGTACCGCTTGTACTCTCTATTTTGGAGCAGTCTATACTATCCCTAAGGTAGAATATCCATTTCTTTTGTTCTGTATAATCTCCATACTTTTCTAATGAATCTTGTTTTTCCTCGGGGATATCCTTCTTATCAGCAATATATGTGTTATACAGAGCAAGCCATTTCTCAAAATCATCGGAAGTGTAAATTCCCGGCAATTTGTCTACTTCTATTTTTGTCGGTTCACCCCATGGCTCTATTTCATGGGGGTACACTGTGGGTACGATACCATCCATCCGAATGGTCATTGGATACTTCCATCCGGATTTCAATTCAGGCAGTGTTTCTTTTACTGATCTAATTTTTTGTATATTGCCGTTTACATCAGTAGCCTCAATATAATCTATTTCCATCCCAGAAGGCAGGATTACCGGATATACAGTTCTACTTTCCTTTTCGGTTTCAGACAACTTATAATTTTCTATTTTGCGGGTTTTGAAGGCAGAAAGTCCAGTCGTTTCATTATCTGTTGGTACTTTATCTACTGTGAATGTAAACTGTTCGGCGTTTCCGTTCCACTTCCGGGTGATATGTGCACCGATAACTTTTTCAGTGAGATGTACGGTCAATGCTTTATTTTTTTCTGGAGTGAACCCTTTTCCTAAGAATATCAGTACCATCGAAAATTGATGGCCAAATGTATAATTCACATCTGAATATTGTCGCTTGGTAGCGGTGATTATATCTTCTATTTGATAACCTCCATTTTTTTCATAATCTTCATTGAATATATGGATATAGTGGGTATGATCATCAGCTGGCAGGTAATTATCTGCTGGTTTTGCATCAGAATAGGGGTAGTAGGCGAATGTTAAACCTAATGTGTTCATTATTACATTTTGTACATTTTCCGATATGAATACAAATTTGCTTGTTCCAGAAGATATGGAATAAGATAAAGGTTCATTTTTCAGATATTCTTTATCACATGTTTCGCTGTCCGGATGACTACTTTGTGTGCCTCCTGCACATTTGTTTTTATGAAACGAATAGAAACCTATCTGATCACCTTCCGTAAAACGGATGTTTGTTCCAAGGTCGTCACCTGTTACTTTGGTTACCACATCAGTCCCCGCAATCTCTCCTTCTATTTGTAGGTACTTATTTGTGCCCACAATATTTTCCCATCCGCTTTCTTCGCTGCAAGCGGTGAGAAGAATGAGGAGTAAAACTCCTGTTATGGAAATGTACTTGATATCTGTTCTCATCTTTTACTTAATTTTTAGAGCACAAGAATATTTTATAATTTTCAGCATTTACTTCTGTATTTTGTATAACAATTATGTGTTCTCCAAAATCAATTTCAAATTTGTCGGATTCAAATAGTGGCATTGGCACATTTGTCGGTATTTCTATATCTTTCCATAATTTGAATTTCCACTGATTTTCATCCCAATTTCCATATCTCATCAATCTGTAGTTTGTCTCTGAGGAATTTTCATTGAATTCTTCCACCAGTGCCACAAGGTCACTCCAATCATTTATTCCACTTTCGTTTATCGTAGGATTGTCGGTCATTACTCTGCTCCATGGCCATACTTGAATATCCCCGAAAAGTAATTCAGGATTACCAAAATCTTTAACCAGCTTTACATCGATTATGAGGTGATACCCTGACATGAATTCCAGGGAGATGTTGTCAAAAACGTTATCTTTTGTATAATACTTCATTCTTGCAGGCAGGAAGCCTGCGTATTGAGTCTTTTGATTCTCATCTTCATCTTGTATTTCGATTATCACTTTAGGCCAATAAGTGCTACCAAAAGGATAAGCACCGAAACTATGTGGTGGGAAAATCCACATAGGAGTAGAGTAATACGTTGTTGTTTGGGTATCCTCATTATTTGATTTCGTCAGTGGTTTGTTTTCAACAAGGCATGCATTATCAAAATTATATCCACCAGTTCTACCAATCACTCCATTATTTCTTCTGAAGATAGTGGAAGATGGGGTAACTGGATTATTTAGCGGTACTTTCACACTATTCAACCAGACATTAACTTCCTTCTTGAAAGCTTGCTGAATAGATTCATCGTCACTGTAAAATCGAAATGTCACTGCACTCATCTTGTGCACTAGCTCAAATCGGAGCGGTTGACCTATTTCCGGATTGAGGATCATTCCCCAGATTATATCCACTTCTTTAGCCTCCTCACTATTCGCGGGCGCTATCATAGCTTTATATCCACTATTCGTACTCATATTCGGATCCTCCGGACCAAAATAGAAATATGTAAAGTTATCAATCCATACTTCTATCTCATTATTTTTTTTATGAATGGTTGTCAGTGTAGGGTCTTGTACAGGATAATTCACAAGATTATCCAAATAGATAGTATCTTTTCCCGTAATATTTATATCTTTCCATCTCAACTTCTCCGTTTTGCTGTTATTGGTATATACATATCCGTATCCTTTTTCATCGAACTCACATATTGCACTTTGTATCTTTCCGGCAGATAACGACGGATAAGTGAAAAGCATAGTTCGGCTCTTTATCTTTTCATTCTCACCAGCCCGGGTGGCGATACTTGTTCCATCTACCGTAGCATAAATCATAATCGGGTCATCGGGATTAAATACCGGAATAGTATTTTCTGTTTCCTCTCTTGTACATGCTCCTGTCAGCAGAAGCACTGCAATGAGTAAAAATCCCGATAAAATAGAATATAATTTTCTTTGTGTATTCATATGTATATCTATCAGTTTGTGGGTGTAACAGGTCCTATTTCCATATCATCAACCGTAGCTGTATTCCAGGGTTTAACTTCTGCTGTCAGAACGATTATTTCTAAAGTATTGCTGTCAATAGACAGTATCAAATTAAGTATGTGCGATGATTTCAATGTCAAAGTTTCTGTTTTAAACTTATATAGTACCTCTTCAGCATCATGTCTCTTTACTTGGAAATAGAGAAAATCATTACCTTCATTTAAAAAATTCTGTTCTGGTACAATTCCCTGAAAAATATATTCTTGATAAATAACTTCCTTACCTGTATTATCAGTTTCCGGTGTGGGGTCTGTCCTTGATGAGCAATACATTTGGATATTCTTTCTTTTCGGGTCATTGACGGGAAGTGCTTCATCATTTTTGGGGACTCGTACCGTACGGAGTGCGTCATTATCTATCACTCCTGAATAATCCACTTCATAATTTCTCAGCATTGCACGCATATAAACACCCTTTAAAGCATTTTCTGGAAACATTCCTTGATCGGGAAATTCGCTGACCGGGAGTTTTACCTTTACCTGTACCATGGCAAATGCGTGGTGAAATTTTAATTTTACGGTTTTGTCTTGTTCACTGATGAGTTGGCGGTGATGGGTAAGCAGTAAATCGGCATTTTTGAAGTTTTCCTTTGTACTTTGATCAAACGGTACTTCATTGAAATACTTATTGCCGGGGAAGTATGCTGCTTCAAACATATAATAAATAGATGTAGGATTCAAATTCTTCCATTTGAAACCCTTATTGTTAAAGGGAATAAACTTGTACGGATATTCTTCATCTAATGCAGTCCTTTCAAAGTCGCATTCGTAGATGTATGCTGTTGGGGAGTTATCTGTAAAGTCTGGAGTTGAATAACTCACCGGATTGTATAATCGGATTTGATCCCCTTTTTTGAAATAGGGAACCACATTCACTTCATCACTATTGTCTCCATTCATGGCAACACTGAATGTCATAGTTTCCGTGTCCTGCTGTGGAATGGTCACCGGAACTTCTTCTGATGAACAGGCACCGAGCACCGAGCACAGTGCTATTAATATGTATTGAATCTTATTATTCATCATTCTTTTAAGTTTGTTAGGGTATTTCAGTAGTGGAATTTACTTCTTCCCAGTCTCCTTTTATCTCTGGCTCTGAAATCCAGTCTACCACTTGTGCTTCGAGTTCCACTTCCCCTTCCGCTCCGGGTGATACGTCTGAAATCTTAGCATGAACCTTGACATGTGTGCCACGTACCAGTGATTCTAAGTTTGGGAATTGCTTGGGTGTTAGTTCATATTCTTGGCCATTTGATTCTACGGTTAACGAAAGCATATAGATTTGCTTGCTAAAGTCCGAAATCCAGTTCTTGGTTTCAGGCAAATAATAAGCGGTTGGATCTATCCATTTATTTTCTTGAAGCTTTAAGTTAATCTCTTGGGAAGATTCATATGGTGATAATGCTGTTCCTTCCGGCATTTTGTAATCTGTAACCCAAATTGTATTATCATCATCTTTAGGATCCACTTGTCCTTGAATTTTTATTAGAGTTTCCCAAGCATTATCGGTTATATTCGGAATCAGATAAGATTGCTTTGCTATATCTCTGATAGTCCATTTTTTTATCGTAATATTATTATTCATCTCAAAAGTAAAATCAAATTTCACAGCTGCGTAAGCCATATATATAGTTTCTTTTACAGTATATATGGATGATTCTCCTTCTTCCGGTTTCCAGCCTTCTGGTTGTGTAAGATCTACTTCGTATTTCTTGGAAGTAATGGGAAGGTATCCGTCGCTATTTGACTGATATGACTCCTTGATTTCTGAGTCAAGTACTAGCAGGCTCAGATTGTCTATAATCATTGTTTCATTTTCCCAATTCATCTTGTCTTTCAATATGTTTTCCACATTAGCCAGTGCATAGATACACTTCACACTTTGTGTAGTCTTCAGTCGCGTCCGATATTCAAAATTGTCTGTTGTAGTTTTATAATCCAATAACCTGTTTAACTCCACTTTCTTACTGTCTTTATCTATTACAATAAGACGCAATGTCTTTACCCGTTCACACTCGGGCTTATTGGAGTCGTCTTGAGGGGCAGCCAGCATCACATTAAGGTCCAACAACACAGGTTTGGGCTGTTGGATGAACTGTTCTATGTCCTCATTGCTTTGACAGCTGCAAAGACTGGAAAGTAGTAGGGTGAACAGAAGGATAATATGTGCTGTTTTGGTTATCATGGGTTGTTTTTACATTTCTATATTGTTTATACGTACGGTCCAGCCGTTAATGGTGATTCTTACATTAATCATGTTGCCGTTGGAGCTTTGCGTGAAGAAAAAGACGATAACGTATTCGTCCTCACGGTCCAGGTATTCTTGTTGGGGATGTTCACGGTCAAGCATTTTGTCCAGCGAACCTTCGGTAGGCATTAGCATGATATACTCTATGAGGTCTACATTGAGCCATACCTTGCCGGTGGTCTTATGCCGGATGGTAAGCCGTGGATGCGTACCATAAATCAGTCGATTGGTATTAAGTTCAGCACAAGTAGTGGTTAGTACTACGTTGCCTTCGGGGTCGTGGATATCGCCATCACCCAAGTAATAAGGGGAATAGGTGAGGGGCAATTCTTCGGTAACCGCTGTGTTGTTATAGGCTAATAGGGCGTTGTTGTCCGTAATGCTGAATTCAAACTCATCGGAGGGGACGCTGGAGGATGTATTGTTGGCGTCAGCCTGTATGATAAGACGGAAAGTATTGGTATCTTTCATTAGTGGAAAGCGGATGTCTGATGTTGCAGCATCGGGTATGGTTACGGTTTGCATACCGTAGAATAGGGGTACGAGATCACGGTCTACGTTTTGTGCTTCGGCATTCATCCGAACGCTGTAGTCCTTGATGCGTGAATTTGTTCTGTCGGCAGGAGCCAGGCAGAGGTAATCGTCGCTGTTCAGTCCGGTCCATGCCAATATCTGGTAAGTTCCTGGTTGTAGATCCAGCAGAATATTGTTTCTTCGGGCTTCTTCAGCGGAGATATTCATCTCCTTCAGATAGTTTCCTTCCTCGTCAAAGATAAATAGAGAGACTTGATCCGCTTCGTGTTGCCAGGCGTCGGCAAATTTCATGTTGTAGTCATAAACAAAATGCAGATAGTGCTCGCAGGGAGGAAGAACCTCGTGCACAAAACTGCACGCCGCCAACAGCAGGGAAAATGCCAGACCCATGACGGCTGAAACGGAATGTATATAAGCAGAACGTCTCATAATGAACTGTTTTTTTCAAGTAAAGGTTAGGAAAAAACAGCCGGAAGGCGGATGCATGAATGCCTTCCGGCAGAGTCTTCCTTATTTGTATGCTAAAGGATTAAAATTCAATATCGTTTACACGAACGGTCCAGTCTAAAATTTGAACATCGACTTCCATATAGGCTTTGTTCTGTTCGTCCGGCTTAGGAGGATTAACAGGATCTGGATCCGGTTCTTGAGGATCGGTCGGATTAGTCGGGTCATTAGGATGTCCGAGTTCTGAGATTTTAGAAACTGACAGCTTATATATATTGTTACGCACTACGGCAAATTCCATAATTCCCATATTAGTATTCTGTCCATTATCATTGTGGCGGTTCCAATAGATGTAATAAACATTGCCATATTTGTCCTCATCCATTCCCTGAATTGGGATTCTTTTGGCTTTACCTTTTAATGTCTCCCTGAGAGTCTTCAATTCTTCGTCTGTGCTGGGTTCGCTATCAGCTATTAAAGTATTTCCAGAAATATTCCATGCTTCTTTGAATGAATTCCAATTGTTATAGAAACTTCCATTATATTCATAAAGAGCTGCAGTGGTTGCCTTATTGATAAAATCACCGCTAACTTTAGCCTTGAATACTACAGCTGTAGACAGTCCGTTTTGTTGAGAAGCTACGCTGGGAACAGTGTTTTCGGTACAGTAGCCCATGATATAATACGCAGGATTTGCTGTATTCTCTGGTTCTTTAAAATCTAAAGGTAAGTATGGCTCGTTATTTTCTTCTTTATCAATCTCGCTGTTGGCCAGTGGAGTGAAAAATAGCCCTTTTCTTATAGCCAAAGCTTCTGATGACTCTTTTCCGTCTTCTGTGATTTTTGATAACCAAGTCTTTTTACCGTTGGTACTATTCCAGTCACAGTCCACAACATAATTATTTACCGTTTCTGCACCACCATAAGTTATTTTAGTCTCATCCGGATCAGTACTGTCTCCTCCTTCTTTCGCTGCAACTCGTTTCAGGTGATAGAATGATTTGGAGACATTCATTAATTTATATTCTTCTAGTGTAACAGTCAGTTTAGTGGCATCTGTATTTCTATCTTTGATTTCATATTCATTTTCATCATTCGCGGCTTTGTAGTCGAAACGTGCTACAGCTCTTTCTACTTTGGCTGTGGCTGCCAGTTTATAATTTCCCTCTTCAGTTACAAAATGTACAGCCTGCTTTCTGTCGGGGCCACTATAATTTCCAGTTCCTACGTTGGTATCGGTCATAAAGAAACGTTCTTTGTCTTTATCTGCATACTTTGTTATAAACTCAGTTACAGTTTCTGTAGTAGCCATTTCTGATTGGTCTTTCCATCCTGTCTGTGTGAGCTTTCCGTTATAATAGTTGTATATCTCGGGGGTCGGATTAACAAACGCATAAACAGCATAGTATTTATCTGAATTTGTGTCTAATGTCACATTGTTTATACGGGCGGTATAAGATTTATCGTTTCCGTGTACACCCTCCGTTGTTTTATCTGGACTTTGTGCTATACCCACTGATTTCACAAAGCAGATTTCTCCTTCCTCTTTCACATAATATATCTCTCCTTCTTGCTCCTTATCTTTCACATTTACTACAACAACCAGTACTTCTTTCACAGAGTTTTCGTAATCTTGTCCATCTTCTGTTTCAGTCGAAGGACTGGCAGTTCTCGTAGTTATTGGCATCTTAATACTAACCTCCATATAATTCTGTGACGCAGTAGATGGAGGAGTATTCTCACCACCTTGCAATTTGTCATCACTGCACGACCATGCCAATACAGGCACCAATCCTGCTAATAGTAAATTCCTGATTTTCATAATTGTTGCTTTTTTATTTATACGTTAATTAAATATATGATCGTAACTCTTTTTTATTTATTGTTTATCAACTTACTTTCTCTCTTTCAGCTGTTTTTCCAGTTCTTTCAGCGTCTCTTTTGCCAGCTCTTTCTGCGGGCCTTCCATTGCTTTTTGCAGGTAGCGATGTGCAGCCTCTGCATCACGACGCATTAACGCTGCATTTGCAGCATTCAGGTTAGATACCGGATCGTCGGGATACATGCGTACGGCAATCTCAAACACTTCGTTGAACTCGGGTGTACCCGGTTCATAGCTTTGTGCCACCCGGTACATCTCTTCCAGACTTAATTGGCGAGGGTCAGTATATATCAATTCTTTGGCCTCCTCTACGGTGAAATTACGAATGGTATATTTCACCAGGTAATCCGAATGGCGTAGAGCAGGGAACCACTCACGCAGCATGAATCGGTAGACATCCCCACCACTTATCTCCATCAACTTCCGCTCTCTGCCGTCGAAGATGTCCGTTCCATCTATGATGGCGAGTATTTGTTCTTTTTCCGGAAGGTCCGAAGTTTCTGTCATGCGGCGTAATCCTTCCCAATCTTCGGGTTCGGATGATACGGAGAATTCGGCGTTGCCAAAATCATACAGCCCACGCACATAATTGCGCAGGGCTGTGGCACGTCCCTGCGCAAGCCGTGCATTGTTGCTATAGCTACCCTCAGGCGATGCATATCCTTTGATGTCGACGGCTGTGATGGTGGCGAAACGGTTGTTGCGTACCGAGTCGATAGTGGCCTGTATCTTTGCCAACTCGCGCGGGTTGTTGCGATATTGGGGATGAATCTCTGTCCGGTTGACGGGAAAATCGAGGAAGGCACTTCCTGCCAGTTGGCGTGTCTTCACTGCTTCATGCTTCGGAGCGATGTATTCCACCAGTAGTTGAGGCTCTTCCGGTTCGCGGAAGTCCATCTGTGCTACCGGTTCGGTACTTTGTTGCAACACTTCCCAACCGCAGCCACAAAGATCAGTAATGAGCTTTAGTTCAGATTGTTCCATCCAAGGGAGGTAAGGAATGCGTACGTTGTATTCCATTGTCTGAGCGGTCTGTCCCTTACGTTGTACAACGTAACTGGCATTGCGTTTTTTGGCCGGAAGCCGTTGGTAAAGCAGATGCCGGGTGCGTCCATTAATCAGCATTGCGGGCAGTGTATCCTGATGTCCGTCACCCGAAAGTAGGGGAGTGAGCTCTACTGAACGGGAAGATTTTACAATGAGAGGAGTGAGATCCAATGTCAGGTCTATCATCAGGAAAGAATCCACACGTTGTACAGACTGTTGCCGTACAATCACTTTTCCTGAATTTTCTCCTTCGTCATGGGTAGTAGTCTGTGTTTGTGCCACAGATGTGTTAGTGGCAAATAGACAGGCTAATATATAAATTATAGGTTTCATTGATTTTGTAAGTATGTTGTTTGCTATTAGGAGATCAGAACATATAAACGAGACTTACTGCCGCTTTCGTGGGACCCACATAATTCTTGTGTCCTTTATCGAGGCGTGTTCCACAGCTTGCACACGGATATTTGTCATACTTCACGTAAAGGTAGCCAACGCCCACTGAGGCTTCCAGATTCCAGTGCCTGTTCAGCAGCCATTGGTATCCGAAACTGATGCCGCCTCCTGCCATCCATCCTTGAAACCGATAATCGGCCAGTTCCGGAAAAATATCGAATGGCAATTCTATTCCGGCAGCATTAAACTCACCACCCAGTGTGTGTACACCTATAAAACCTTTATAAAACGGTTCGCAGAACCAATAACGGTATTCAGGTTGTAATAACCAGTGTTTCCATTGTTTGTGATTGCCAAATTCGAAAGGATTGATGCTTCCAAACAGAGAAATGGTACTTTTGGCAGATACTTTTGTCTCTATGCCACCATTAATGGAAGCAGTTCCCCATCCCAGTAGATTCGTCTTGACCGTAACTTGAGCACATAAAGTGCCGAATTGGAACCACAAAAAGAAAAATAAAATGAATTTTCTCATCATCATTATATCTGTCAGTTTTGTTGTACTAATTTTAATAATACAATCCATTCGGAACTTTCTTCCCGAATGTCTGTGTTTGGTCTCCATCTGTCGCAGGAGGCCTGATAACTATTAATTAATTAAATAATGTTCTTTCAAGCAGGTTCTTTTGCTTACAATATTTGTTTTGCAAAAATCGCATATAATATAAATTTATAAATTATTTTTTGTATTGCTGTTATTAAAAAAAGTCCTTTAATATATTAAGAAAAGTAGTATGTACTTGTATATCAATAGTATGTAAGTATTTCAATTATGTAATAATTATCCGGGATATATTCTTCTTGCTGCTTCTGTGTGAATAATATAGGTGATGATATCAATCATATATAATAAAATATCTCCCATATTATCATTACAATAATATGGGAGATATATAAAAATCCTATTGATAAAGTCTGTTGTATGATGTTTTATATATTCTTTTTCCAATGAAGAAATGAATTCTTGTCGACTTTATCTTTTCCTATTAATTGCAGGTTGTAGGAGTTTAAGCCCGCATAGCGGTATTCGCCATAATTGATGCCACCCAGCAAATCTATGTTCAGAAATGCGCGGACAAGCTTCAAGCCGCATTTCTCTATTTTTTCGACTATACATTTTCCTCCTAAAAGGTTCATTAGTAGATAAGCTGAAACTTCGTAAGCACACCAACCGCATTCTTCCAGATACAGATGGATGCAGCTTTCATTAGATTGTTCTTTTTCAAATACTTCAGAAACTTCTTTTTTCATGATAATCTATTTATTTATTTAGGTCTATATTATATGGTACGATCAATCGGAACTTATTTTCCCTATATTTAAAACAAACTTCCCGCTCTACTGTTTTTTCAAGAGTTGAAACTATTCAGATTATTAACAGTATAAAAGAGAACATAACAAAATGCTATGTGTCTCAATACTAACGCATGAACAAGGACTTCAGGCCATCAAACATACCTGGAAGGGCTATTGTACCATGCACTTCGTCCGGGAACTTTTTGTATATAGCACGCAGATGTTGGCTCTTCATCTCTGGAATGATTCTTTCTCCTAAACTGTCAGCCAATGCGAACTGGTCCAACTTCACATTAGGACGTTGGCGGGTAGCAAAGGCAACATAGAGTTGTTTTCCCGAAAAGTCCTTCTGACCAACTTCTTTCTCGGCTTGCTTCAGGAAAACTCCCCGGTCCCACCATAAGCTGGGATCTATTGCCATGAAGGTATCAAACGACTCAGGATAGTCGAGTAGAACCTGTAGGGTAAATAAACCTGCGTATGAATGTCCTACTAAGAAATTGCGGCCGTTGGCAGAAACTTTTTTTTCTATTTCCGGGCGCAGTTCTTCAGTTAAGAAACGATAGAAAGCCTTCATCCCTCCACCTTTTGGAGTATCTCCAGGCTGAATACTGCCATCCCGTTGTGCAGCCGAACTGGTAGGGGTGAAATCTCTGGTACGGTCTGTATTCAAAACAGCGACTACAACACAAGGGGGTAATGAAGAAACCCTTGAAGAAGCAAAGAAACGGGTAAAACCTACTACGGAATGGAAAAATACATCTCCATCCAATAAGTAGAGAACCGGGTAGTCTTTTTCTTCTTCACCCGGTTGTTTTTCCGGTTCATAAATCCAGTACATCCTTTCTTCATTCAGTATGTTGGAGAATAAAGAATGGCGGGTTCCTATATTAATAGAGTCCTGCCCTTGTACCGGTAGAGAAGACGTCCAAGCTATCGTAATAAGCAATACTATATAAAAACTTTTCATTTTATCTGATTCTTGTTACAAAGTTGGAAGAAAATATTGGTTTTATCAATCCCTACTTGTGGGTATTTTGGGTAGGATTATTCGCCAAAGTTGGTCATAAATCTCTATCTCTTTCTTCTTTTGTTACAAGCTTCTGTCATTATCCCAATTCAGGCTTTTTCTTTTTGACGAATAAGTCGTTTGTAATCGGTTCTATTTCAATCGTATAATAAGGCTACACCCTTTGCTCGGAATGGCTACACCCTTTTGTGCTTAGGGCTACACCATCCTGACCAAAGGGTGTAGCTATCCTGATGTTTGGCTAATGAGATAAAATCATAGCTTCTCTTTGAAATAAAAGTGTGTGATTTACTTTTACATCGTAATTGAATGAGATACATAAAAATAGAAAATCCCCGGAACTGATTAAAATTCCGGGGATTCTCTATTCTATTCTCTCTGTTACTTCTTTATCTTTATCACTTTTTCTATTTCTTCCAAATTATACCGGGCTGCTTCGTTACCATTCCGGGCAGCTTTGGTAAATTCAACAATAGCTTGATCCTTATTGCCACTCAGCAGGTAGTAGATGCCGTTATTATTTGCATATTCGGCTGTCTGTTTATTGGATTTATCCAGATACTTCCGGGCATCGGGCAAATCTTTTTTAGACAAGGCTACAGCGGCAGCATTCAAGTTGGCTACTTCGTCATCAGGATACATACGTACAGCGATGTCGAAAACCTTGATAAAGTCGTCGCCACCTTTGGGATAGCTGTTGGCCACCAGATACATCTCGTTCAAACTGAGATATTGGGGCTGTGTCTTGATAATCTCTTTTCCTTCGTCTACTTTGAAATTGGCAATCGTATAGTCTATGCGGCAATTCACTTTACGGAGTGCAGGGTATAATTCCTTTAGCATTGTACGATAGGGAGCGCCACCACCTACACGTTTTATTTCCTCTTTCCGGCGGGCTATATCGCTGGTGTTTCGGATGATATTGAGGAATTCGGTTTTCTCTTTCGTGTTAGAGGCTTCCAGAGCTTTTACCAGTCCTTCCCAATTTTCACCGCCAAAGGAGACATTGTAGAGATTGGCAGGAATCTGTTCGTGTACGGACAGGTATTTCTTCAACGCTTCGGCACGGCTCTTAGAGAGTTGCTCATTGAGTTTAAGCGGTCCTTCGGGGGAAGCAAATCCTTCAATGTAAATACCGGTAATGGTCAACTTCTTGTCATTCTGTACCTTATTGAACATCTCCCGGATATTCCGCAACTCCGTCTGATTGTTCATGAAATCCGGTAGAATAACGGACTTGCCTACGGGGAAATCGAGATAAGCTTCATATTGTTCGCTACGTGCTTTTACTACTTCTGCTTTCGGCTGAATGTAAGAGGGGATAGGTTGCAGTGCAGCCAGACGTTTGGTCTCCGTAGAAACTCCGTTCATAATCATTTCCTGTGTCAGTACCTCCTGGTGTCCTCCGCATCCGCATAAATCTTCTTCCAGATTCAGATAAGCATTTTCCATCCATGGTTCGTAAGGAATGACTTGTGTGTAGTTCAGAACTTCCTGAGTATTGTAAGGTATCTCCATATTAGTTGCTTTATCCAAAGCCATGGCACGGAGATAGGCCTTTTGCCTTCTGCGTCCGTTGATAACGATTTCCGGCAATACGACATTATTGTCCGGACCTGTCAGTACGGGAGTTAGCGTTAGGGTGCGGTCATTGCTGACTTTCAGGTTCCGCATATCCATCTGCATATTTATGTAGAGCGACTCTCCCTGTTGCCATAGGGAGGCATTGGTGATGTTGATGGCATCTTTATAGAATTTTTGCGCGCTGACCGGAAGTGCGGCTATGAGGCACAAAACAGAGTATATCAGTATTTTCTTCATGACTATATTATTTTATGACGTATATGATGTTTAATGCTACCTTGGTAGGACCAATGTAGTTTTTGTGTCCGCTGTCGAGTTTGCTGCCGCACTTGCCGCAGTTGTACTTATCGTAGTCTATGCGGGCGTAGCCTACACCGATTTCCGCTTCCATGCTCCAGTGCTTGTTTAGTATCCATTGATATCCATAAGAAATGCCGGCTCCATAGATATTGCCCTGATAGCGTTCGTGTCCCAAACCTAATATATTCAGGTTGCTTACATTCGCTTCTGCATAATGGGCGTGCAGGCCGAAGAAATGTCCGTAGAAGCGCTCGCACAGCCAGTAACGAAGTTCAGGCTGTACCAGCCAGTGCTTGATTTGTTTGTGATCCGAGAATTTCCAGGGATTGTAGTTACCGGATACATCGAGGGTCAGCTTCTTGGAGAGTCCGACCTCAAATCCAAGGTTAGCCGTAGTGGTAGCCCAATACAATGCATTGGTCTTTATTGCAAATTTAGGCATGTAGTGGCTTTTGTCCTGTCCGTACGTACTGATGGTGTATGTGAGCATCAGGGCTGCCAATAAAAGGAATTTAATCGTTTTCATATTTTCATTACATTATATTATCGTAAAACAATAGCCGGATTTTGCAGTAACTCTTCCACTTTATATGTGGCGGAATAGTTATAATTCCTCAGAGTGAAAGTAACCACATCATTCAATTTGGCTCCGGCGTATATGGTCGTTGAATAAGTGCTGGTGCGGCTGGTGGTAAAACCAGATGCAATGCCGGTATTCGATGAGGTTACCGTATAGCGGGGGATATTGAGCAAGCCGTTATTCTGATAAACCTTTATCGTATTACCCACCGTTACTGACTGCGCCAGAATATTCTCGAAGCCAATGGTCGTAGGACTGAATCCGGGAGCGGATATTATCAGCTTTTCACTGCTTAAAGCTTTCTTAGAGGTAAACGTGACGGTTTGTCCTCCTGAAGGCTGCGAAGCGTAAGTCCGTTGATAACCACCTGCAACTGCTGTCCAACCGCTTTGGGTGGTTTGCAGGTTTTGGGTTGCAATAAACACCGTTAACGGGTATGTGGGCGGATAATCCGGGTATGATGGAATGGTAAACATAAGGCTGGCTGTATTGTTCACACCGTAATTTACCGTATTGTCTCCGTTGACGGAAACATTGGTAAAGTGGCGCGATTTTACTTCCACGCTCTTTGTCTGGAAGATTTCATTAGCTATCAGAACGGTTTCATCGCTGTTTTCAAGACTGGTACGGAAGTTCAATACTTTGGTTCCGGGACCGGTGGCCCAATAGACATACTGATACCCTCCGTTAGTGTACTCCAGTTGCAGGTTTTTGTTAGGCTCTACCGGATAGAGGTTGCCTGTGGTAATGGTGCACTTCAGCGGATACAAATAGTAGGGTATTGCCGATGGAATAGTGAAGCTCAGTGCTACGTCCTGGTCACGGGCAGTGTATATTTCGGGTGATAAGCCGGCGGGATCGAACAGATATAACGCACTGGATATGACCGTGATGGTACGTGAAAGTACACCTGCCTTAACGGTAATTGTAGACTCATATTGTCCTGTAATGATGCGGGATACATCGGCAGAAATATTCCCATTTCCGTCATAAGAGAGATTATGAAGTATGCTTCCCTGATCTTCGGCTATGGATACGCTGATTTTAGAGTTATCAGTCACGCCGTTGGCCGTGTATTGGGCTGATACCTTCAAGGTGCCTGCCTGGGTGAACAGGAAGTGCAGTCTGCTTACTGTCAGCACATTATTGTTATTGTCGGAGATAGAAGGAGATTCCTTGAATATCTCGGCATAGATATTATTGGAAGGTTCTGAAGTTTTAGCATCGGCAAATTCAGTACTTCCGTTTGCACTCTCGCTGAAGGATTTTATCACAACCTTGTAGTGGTAATTCCTCATGACGGGGTAGGGCTTCTTGTCCGTATCAAGAAGCTGTATCTTGTAATAAAGCTCTTCGGTCTTTCCTGCCAGTTTTCCCTTAATGATGATATAGGTCTGATCGTTGGAATAGTTCTCATTCTCGAACATATATTTGGCGTCCATGTTACAGTCTGTTTCTGTCTGATCGATTTTGGAGATGGGACTGCGAGGCAAGGTTGGCGTGCCGTCTATCAAGGTGAACGGGGTAGCGGGGGCATTCGGGTTGAATGGAGCCACCGTTCCGTTACTTGCATAGTTACAGAGCGCATATCCTGTTACTTCGAAATTCGTAGCTTCGGTTTCTACAGTCACTTTGGCCAGGTTGCGGTAAAGTGTGGCATTGGGAGTGTCATTGGCGGAAGAGATTGTTTGTCTTCCCCAGAATACTAAATTGGTGCTGTTCAATGAAGGTATAATCTCCCTTTCATCTTTCTGCATGGCGGCACGTTCGTCAAAACTATCCCATTGGGAATAATTGGCAATGAGGTGAATGATTCTTGCGTCATCGGGTATATTTGCCTGGAATGTCCCGGTACCATTACTGTTACTGCTCAGGAGCGAGGCATGAGCCCGCCCTATGAATAGTCCGTTGGCATCGAAGGTCATCAACCACAGGTCGTTAACAGCATTCTCATCCGTGGCGGCACGGGTGAGTGCCGGTGTATATTCAGGCATATTTACCGAGAACTGAAAGGCGGTCTTATCGTCATTTCCAGTCAGGGGAGTGCCGAGAGCATCTTCATCTGTACACGAAGCCAGAAGAAGACCGAGGAGTGTTATAAGGTAGGTTAATCGTTTCATACTTTTCTAATTTTAATCCATCAATACTGTTTACCGGATGTCGCGGACGCATCGGACGGATGCATTCAGCGGACTGAATTTACCACCTTCTCCAACGCGAGGGTCCATGAAGTTAACAGCACCGGAAGCATTCGAACTCCAATAATAATTTCCTTCAAGGATGCCTTTTACTTCACATATCCGTATGTTCTGTAAGACATCTATCAGGTAGATTTCCGCTTGCGTGGGCATACGCCAGTCGGAATAGGTTTCTCCGGTAGTGGCATCCCGCTCTACATAATCCCGGCATTTGATTCTGGATGCGGTGTATGTGCTTGCCGTTGTCGTACCATGTTGTGAGGCAAGCATGAAGTGCGGAGAGATTCTCCGGTTGTTTTCTTCCGTATCTATGGCTGCGTGTTCGCTATCTGTCAGCGGATAACCGAGTACGGCATTGTCACGTATGTACGAAGCGTAAGATGCGCCTAATGCGGGATTGGCTGCATAATGGGAATATCCGCTACCGAAGTCTTCGTCAAACTCGTCCGGATTGGGAAGAGTAGAGAAGTCGGCGACGAAGGAATTCATTATATACATCTTCGTATTATTTTGCCCCTGGCTTCCTCCGGGGACATCGGCTGAAATGTCAGAACCGATGTAGAGGGCCGGATATTGGGAGACAGTGACAGGTTGTGTAAGTCCGGCACCATTGACTACCTGAAAGGTGATATCTTTGGCTAGGAAGTTTTCAGGAAGAGGACTCGTTATGGTTATGTTGCCGGACTTTACATTCGGGGTAGCAGTGATGGTTATCTCTTTTCTACCGTTGGAAACCGATACACCATTTACAGTAATCTTCTGTATTTCTACATCCGGTGTGGATGACTGGAAGGTAGTGGTGAACTGCGTACTGTTGGGCATCGAAATCTTGGTATCTTTTACATAGATGAAATTGATTCCTTCTACGGAAACAAGTACTTCGTGAGTGCTCCAATCCTGTATGGTGTATCCGGCATTCAGCGGAACTGCGGAATGCGGGTCGGTATCACCTTTCTTGTCTATGTTCACGCGGATATCATACAGGCGGTTACGTTCCAGTTTATAGAGATTTTCAGTCTGGCCCGTGCTTCCGTCCGATAGCCGGTAGTTTACCGGTATTTTGTAATAGTTCTGAGTAGTAGTGTTACCATCAGCGTCCTTTACAGGGACATTGATGAGTACATAACTTTCCCTGTTCGTATCTTTGGTCCAATCATTGGCATACGAATAGAGGATGAATTGATTGCTATTGCCTGCACCTGTATTTTGTTCCGTAAATGAGTTCATGCTTTGCAGAGTGGGGGCATTTACACTACCGTCTGCAATGGATGAGCCACTGGCGGCATAGTTGACCATCTTTTTTGAAGGTATATTATTGTCTATGGGGGTGAAACCGTTTACATAATTCAGGCTTATTCTGATCTTGGCGGCCGCGCGTTTAAGAACAACGGGAATCTCTTTGTTGACGATGATTCCGTCATTCAGCACCATTGTATGCTTTCCGTCCATTAAGAATGCATCTTGTTTTTTATCTGCATCCAGAGTAGGGGCGGTGAGCGCCTTCAGTTCCGGAAGAGATAATCCCGCAGCCGGAATGGTTGCCGTATGGTTGGCTACTACATAAATGGTATGGTTGATGTTCTGATCGAATTTCTCCTGTGCGGCATCCAGGGTAGCTGTATGTTCCCCGGTTCCGGTCAGTTCGGGAGAGAACGCAAAATGCTGGTAGAACAGGCATTCGTCTGCTTCTTCACGGTAAACGAAAACATCTAATGATTTTATTGTATTTTCATTGAGCGCTTCTTCGCCCGGCTCTTCTACGGCACGCGAAGCCACGGAGCTGGGCATAGACAGTTTCAGGGTAATTCCGCTTACCGATCCTGTTCCTGCCGATTCGATGGAAGAATCATCCTCGCAAGAGGTGAGTCCCCAGAATAATGAGAGTATCAGCGGGAGGATATATAGTTTATTTCGTTTCATAATTCATCTTATTTATATTCGGTTTGGCGGATTAAAATATCCGTGTCGTTGTCGCCCGGAAACTGGCGGTTGCCATTGCTTTGCTTCGGATTGATCTTGAGTTTCACGCCTCCTGCGGTTATGTAGAAGTAAGTGCTCTTAGGATTCCCACTCCAGCGTTTGGTGGCTCCTACCTGTATCGTATATGCTTCATCACGGGCTATTCCTTTGGAAACGTTGAGACCGTCGTTCATGCCGAACGTAAAGTCAAGTCCATTGGTCAGAGTAGCGGTCCAGATGGCACCGGCAGGGGCTGTCAGACTAAAACTGTAGTTGGCGTAGGAAGTCTCATTATGGGCTTCTCCGTTCGCTATGTAGGGAAATTGCACGATGCCTGTAGTGGCACCGGCGTCATCTCCATTGTACGGTTGAAGCTGATAGTCGTCCTCCGTGATCTCTTGTCCGATTTCAGACGAGGTAAGCTCCCATGGATAGGGAGTCGTTTTTATTATTAACTGGTTGTCCGGATGGTCGAGCATAGCCATGACGCGGTAAACTGTATTATGCAGCAGACTGTACTTATACTTATGGGTTGTCTGCCCCTGATCGGTAAGATATCCCCTGTACGTATAACTGATCCCGTTGAACAGCGCCTTTATGCGGATATAGGGAGTGTTAGCATCAGGTGTAGCGTCAGGAACTATATTTCGATATGTATAGAATGAAGCATGTGCATTCTCCGGTACTATTTCAGATAAATCAGACGGCATAAGTTGCAGAGTTGTTCCTCCAAGAAATACCTCCGAAACATTCTTCTTGCTAATGGGCGTCGGCATTGATGTTACCTCCGGACTACTATTTGTATTAAGTATCTGATTGACAAATTCTATGGAGTTGACAACTACACTCGAACTCTCCAATCCCTGATTCTTGAACATATAGATGTCCAGCCGTGCTACCAGGCGTTCCATAGGAACTTCCGCTACTACATATTCACTATTGATTGCAACTTCCTTTTTTCCGACCATCAGGATATTGCTGTCAGTAAAAGCGTTGCCGGATACCGTCAGGCTTTCCAATTGCTGCAATGTAAGGTCGGGAGACACCGGAACAGAAAAGGTCTTATCGGGATCGTTATAATTAGCAATCGCATAAATTACTTTTGTCTGTGGCGACACATTGACAGAGCGTGAAAACTCTTCCAGTCTCTGCGGGGTGAATTCCGGAATCAGTTCCGAATATTCACAGTGCTGGTCTGCTTTATTGAAAATATAGAGTGCCAGACTGGAAAAGCTGCCATCGTCTCCATGAATCAAAGCTTTGTTTGTAGGAGCCGTTTTGATCAGAAAGTTTAGCCGGGCCTGATTATCGGTTGTATCGGATATCGGCGTCTCGTTTTCACTGCAAGAGTACAGTAGCAGTGCCATGGCAAACAACTGCAAACAGAACCGGTATTTTAATTTTAGCTTCATATACATTGGGGGTTATATCCCCGGTCTGATCACTTCCTCGTCCCAGGGTTTTACTGTGATGGTGGTTCCATTGAAATAGATGCGGATGCCTACCGCAGCTTCATTGATGCCATTTACAGTAATATTATTATCTTTCATGAAGTCCTTTAATTGCATGGTGTATAATTCTTCATTGCTCTGAAGGTCGCGCAATCGCAGATATACTTCATTATCATCATTAAATCGTAATACGTTGAATTTTGAACCAAACTTTTGTACGTTGGAGTCAAAAGTTACCAACGGGAAATAAGAGACGCGTTCGTTTGAAAACGTTTTGGTGAAGTCCACTGTTGAACTTAATTTCCCCATTTCTATACTGACGGGGGAAGTGGCTGCACGTGTACTGCCAACATCCAGTCCTTCCAGCTCTATTTGCATTTTTATATGTGCACTGCTGAAATAAACGGTGTCAACCTTATAGCTTTCATTGACAATTGTAATCTCTCTTTCTCCAAAATACAGACTGTCATTGGTCGATATCAACTCTTTCGTAAAATAATGCGGGGCTCCGACAAGGTTGTTTTGTAAGGATGAACCTTCGTTTATCCGTGTGTCGTTGAGGGAGTTTCCCCAGCATATAATGTGATATTGACCGCTTGGCAAATTCAAGGTAGTGCCGCGTTGGCGGTTGAGCTCTTTCCGGTTGAGAACTGTTTTCTGTACAAATACATTGTTCTGATTGTATATATACATATCTACCTTTTCTATTTTCTGAGGAAAGATTTCCTTTGTTCCATCACCCAGGTAGCTGAAGTACAAAGTTGTCTCACAATCATCAAGGTTTTCTTTTATACACCCTGTCACTGTTACCAGTAGCAGGATGTATAGAATTATTGCCTTTTTCATATTTCAGGGTTTGTTGAGTCTGAAACTTATTGTTCCAGATCAAATCCCGGAGTGATTGTTTCTTCATTCCACGGAGCGACTGTGACGTGTACCAGTACGTTGTATTGTACATTTCCTAAGTCATTGTCGAGCATTGGAACTAACTCTATCTCCATATTATAAAGGGTACCGGGTTTGAAGTCGGCTGCTGTCAGTTCAGTGTTTACTTCTTTATAATACTTCACCAGGTTGGCAAAGCGTGCGCCATTTGCTAAGTCCGGGTTAAATACTTCCGTATCGGATGACTTCAGGCCGGTAATGTTCAAATCAGAAAGATCTAAATGCAATTGCGGTATGGCTGTGCCCGGGAAGAAATTGAAAGCATAACATTTGCCGGCTAAATCCAGTGGCAGGTTACCGTAGGTTCCGTCTTCATTATATATAATGTAGCTGGCAAACGGAGCTGCATCTATTATCGGAGTCGTGTCAAAAGTCCACATACCATCATGGATATGTCCTTCGAAAGTTGAGTTCAGAAGCAGGTTGTCCATTGTTCCCGGATTCTTGTAAGTGTTATAGAAGTTATTCATATAGAAGCCTTTTACATTTCCTGAGAATCCTGTCCAACTAACTGTTGCTTTCTTATCTGTTCCGTCAATGGTTCGCGTAAAATCGAAGTTACCTGAATTCTTGAATGAAATCTTGGTAATTTGCAGTCGGGCTACAATAGGGGCTATGGTCACTTGTGCCGTATAAGTCTTACCTGCTGTCGGAGTCGGATCTATCGGTTCATTAACGATAGGTTTCAGATCATCGTCCATACCATAGTAAAGCACTTCGCTACCCTGTTGATTAGCTAACTTGGTATTAACTACATTGTTAGTTACGGCATTCCCGGGATTTCCATAAATATACACTTTAGAAACGGATTCGGGAATGTTTATGAACTTCAATCCTTTTGCTGGATCGGTCAATTTATTCCAGTCGGAGTTAAGCACTTCATCTTTGGTGACGGCTTTGGAAGTTATGATTTTTCCATTTACGTCAGTCAGATTGATTAATACACTGTTCACATTCTTAATATCCGATGTGATGATATCTGTTGGAGAAGAAGCTCTTGTCTTGATCCCGCCTAATGATACTGAAATGGATTTTATTTCGTCCTGTGAAACAGAAACATCGTCTTTGTCACTGCAAGAGAATAATGCTATACTTACGACTCCTGCTAATAATAACTGTTTAATTTTCATGTCTTATAAAAATAATTGTTTATAAAATTTCCCAATACTGATTTTGGTTGCGTACGTCCTGTTGGGATCATAACAACAACAGTTGCATAGGAAAGTTTTGAGTACAGGTAGTATTTTCTACAGGAAATAATCAAAACAATGATATTTTTATGAATTTTATCCAAAATTGTATCGATTACAACTTCTGTTAACCATGTTGGAGAGCGTGAGCTCCGTTATAGGATGTTGTATTGCGCAACTGGGCTGTTTGATAAATAGGCTCTAAACTTGATTTCATGAGATAGAATATGAAGCAATGTTATGTCGCATATAAAGCAATGCTTTTGAATAGAACATTGCTTCTTTCAAGACAGAACATTGCTTCTTCTAATACTATTGATATAGTATTGGAAATATATTTACTAAATCAATCCTGATCGGCAAGGTTCTGGCGAGTGAATAGGTGTCATTTTTGGTGTCAGTGTCACCTATACACGTATTTTGGAGAGTGTGTGGCTTGAATTTATTGGCAACTTGTTGATTAATAGTGTATTATTTTTAATTTGTATTTTGTGTTTATACTTTTTTATGTCTTTTAGCATGTTCTTCCATTCTCTTTCTTCTGCACTGCAAGAGTAGATACTTAGATTGTGAAATATGTATACATGTACCGTCTGTGCGGAATTTTTTGCCGTAAATTGAGCTTGTTCTCTTTTTATCTTAAATATAAACATATCGATACTTCCTTTTTCTGTTTTTTGCTTCCAAATGCGTGTATAGGTGACACTGACACCAAAATGACACCAATATGATGTTTTTTCTCTTGCTTAATATCTTGAATATCAGTAAATAATGCTTTCCTTAATTCTTCCATTCAGGATTTGTCTATAAATGGTTTTATATCAAAAACAGAGCTGAATATTTCCATGCTAATGTTATGAAAATACATTACTTCTATTTACTCTTTTGGGTAATCGGTTGAAAATGAAATTTTCTATTTTCATATAATTGATACGGAGCGAAGCGGCACAGATGTGAACCGCGGTATCGCCGGGCAATGCGTTAGGTTGTGGCAACGATTTTACCGGCTAACTCAATAAGCAATTTTATAGAAATATACTGTAGTTTAAGATTCATATGTTTAATAAATATAATTTTATTAATTTTCTCCATTCTTTATTGTCTCTATTCTTTTTTTATTTAATTTTGTCTGCACTATTTTATGTGGGAATGTAAACTCAAACCATAATAAATAACAAATCGATAATGACACAAATAGTTGAATTAAAAGGCACGGAGAAACGGTTGTATCAACTGGTCGCTCCATTGGTTATGAATCCTGTAGTATTGAAACAGAACTATAATTATCCTTTTCGCACTTCAGAAAACTTTATATGGTTTGTTGCGGTGGAAGGAAAAGAAATAGTTGGCTTTATACCACTGGAACATAAGAAATCGGAAGCAATTATTAATAACTATTATATAAAGGAGAATAATGCAGAAGTATTAAAAGCTCTTTTGGAGAAAGTTATAGACAGCACGGATGAAGATAAGCAGTTGAGCTCGGTTACATTTATTGAGCATCAAAAAATATTCCAGGAATTAGGCTTTTCTGTGGAGAAAGAATGGAAACGCTATGTAAAAATGAATAAGGAGAAATAGAATGGGGGAGGTTCAGAAGAATGTATATGAATTAGCACAAGAACGGTTACACATTATATTTAAAGAATTTGATAATATCTGTGTATCCTTTTCGGGAGGGAAAGATAGTGGTGTGTTATTGAATTTATGCATTGATTACATCCGTCGCAATAATCTGAAGCGTAAACTTTCTGTTTACCACATGGATTATGAAATTCAGTATAGCATGACTATCGATTACGTGGACCGTATTCTGGAAGCTAATAAGGATATTCTGGAGGTATATCGCGTGTGCGTACCTTTTAAAGTAACCACCTGTACGTCTATGTATCAGAATTATTGGCGTCCTTGGGATCCGGAAATGCGTGATATATGGGTGCGGAACATACCGGAAGGCAGCATGACCGTAGAGAACTTCCCTTTTTATACGGATGCAATGTGGGATTATGAATTTCAGATGCATTTTGCCAAATGGTTGCATGCAAGGAAAGATGCGGTTCGGTCCTGCTTTCTCATAGGTATTCGTACGCAGGAAAGTTTCAATCGCTGGCGCAGTATTCACCTTGCCCGGAAATATCAGATGTATCATAATTACCGATGGACTTCTAAAATTGGAAATGATATATTCAATGCTTATCCTGTTTTCGACTGGAAAACAACAGATATCTGGGTAGCCAATGGAAGGTTTGGCTGGGATTATAATCATTTATATGATTTATATTATAAAGCAGGTGTAAACATTGAGCGCCAGCGCGTAGCAAGCCCCTTCCTTTGTGAAGCTCAGGAAAGTCTTCGCCTTTATAAAGTGATTGATCCAAGTACATGGGGCAAGATGGTAGGCCGTGTTAATGGGGTGAACTTTACCGGAATTTATGGCGGAACCCATGCTATGGGCTGGCAAACCGTCCGTTTGCCGAAGGGATATACCTGGAAAGAATTCATGCAATTCCTGCTTTCTACTTTGCCCGAAACTACCCGACGCAATTATTTGAAGAAACTGACTGTCAGCATTGAATTCTGGCGTACGAAAGGCGGGTGTCTTGCAGAGGAGACCATTGAGAAACTAAGAAAAGCCGGTGTGTCATTGGAAGTGGTGAATACGACCAATTATAAAACGAATAAAAAGCCCGTTAAAATGGATTATCTGGATGACATAGACATTTCTGAGTTTCGTGAGATCCCCACGTATAAGAGAATGTGTGTATGTATTCTGAAGAATGATCATGCCTGCAAATATATGGGTTTTGCCTTAAATAAGGAGGAAGCATACAAACGAGATAAAATAATGGAACAATTCAAAAATATGATGTTATGAGTGTAGATCAAAGTCCGGTATATGCTGTAAAAGCTGTGCCGTTGGAGAAAATAGTGGCGAATGATTATAATCCCAACATAGTGGCACCACCTGAAATGAAATTACTGGAACTTTCTATTTGGGAGGATGGTTTTACGATGCCTTGCGTATGTTATTATGATAACGAAACCGACCGTTATATACTGGTAGACGGGTATCATCGTTATAGTGTATTGAGAAGCTCCAAGCGAATTTATCAGCGGGAAAACGGTTTGTTGCCTGTAGTGGTGATTGATAAAGAGTTATCCAATCGAATGGCATCTACCATCCGGCATAACCGTGCACGAGGTTCGCACAATATCGAACTGATGTGCCACATCGTGGCCGAACTGGATAAAGCGGGTATGTCCGACCAATGGATTATGAAAAATATAGGCATGGATCGTGATGAACTTCTTCGTTTGAAACAGATTTCCGGCTTGGCGGATTTGTTCTCGGACAAAAGTTTTAGTATTCCAAATCCGGTTGAAACGCCGGTTCCCGAAGAATAAAATGCCCGTTTGGGGCATTTTTGTTTCTATTATGTTCTTTTGTTATCATTAACAAGTGAAATATCTTGTTACAAACTTGCATAAGTTAACCAAATCTCCTACTTTTGCCATCATAAACAAACGAACAGGTTTCATAAGCCTTCGGACATTATAAAAAACTTACATGAAAAATATATTGGTTAGCGGTGGTGCTGGTTTTATAGGGTCGCACTTATGCACACGGTTGATAAATGAAGGACATCATGTGATATGTCTTGACAATCTATTTACCGGCGCGGAAGCAAATATCGAGCATCTGAAAAGCAATCCTCTTTTTGAGTTTGTGCATCACGATGTGGAATTTCCCTATCATACCGAAACTCTTGATGAAATATACAATTTAGCTTGTCCGGCATCACCGATACATTACCAATATGATGCGATCAAAACGATAAAGACTTCTGTATTGGGAGCCATTAATATGCTGGGATTGGCAAAGAAGACGAATGCCAAGATTCTACAAGCTTCTACCAGCGAAATATATGGTGATCCGGTAGTGCATCCTCAAGTAGAAAGTTATTGGGGAAACGTAAATCCAATAGGAATCCGTTCTTGTTATGATGAAGGGAAGCGTTGTTCTGAAACTTTGTTTATGGATTATCACCGGCAAAACAACATTCGTATTAAAATTATTCGTATCTTTAACACGTATGGCCCACGAATGTTGCCGAATGATGGAAGAGTGGTTTCCAATTTTGTGGTTCAGGCATTGCAGGATCATGATATAACTATCTATGGAACAGGAGATCAGACGCGAAGCTTTCAATATATCGATGACCTCATAGAGGGAATGGTGAGAATGATGAACACGGAGGATGAATTTATAGGTCCGGTGAACCTTGGAAATCCGAATGAATTTTCCATCCTCGAGTTAGCGGAAAAAGTGATTCAATTGACAGGATCGAAGTCGAAGTTGGTGTTCAAACCACTTCCGCATGATGATCCTAAACAACGTCAACCGGATATCACGCTGGCAAAAGAGAAGCTGAACTGGAAGCCTGCCATTGAACTGGAAGACGGTTTGAAGCGGATTGTGGAATATTTTAAGGAATATCGTAAATAGATTATATAGATAAACGGGAAAACAATATTGTATAAGATGAATATGGAAATTAATCCTTCTGAGTACAAAATTCTCATCGTCGACGATGTGATGTCCAACGTATTATTGTTGAAGGTACTCTTGACAAATGAAAAATTTGCAATCGCTACGGCAAGTAACGGTCGGCAAGCATTAGAGCAGGTAGATAAGGAAAACCCGGATTTGGTGTTGCTGGACGTGATGATGCCGGATATGAGTGGTTTTGAGGTGGCACAACATTTGAAAGCAAATCCCAAAACCGCAGATATTCCTATCATCTTCCTGACTGCACTGAACAGCACGACGGATATTGTAAAAGGTTTCCAGGTGGGAGCAAATGACTTTATCTCCAAACCTTTTAACAAGGAAGAGCTGATTATCCGTGTAACCCACCAGATTTCGTTGGTAGCTGCCAAACGTATTATTTTGAATAAGACCGAAGAACTGCAACGTACCATTGCCGGACGTGACAAACTTTATTCGGTGATTGCTCATGATTTACGTTCTCCTATGGGCTCCATCAAGATGGTGCTGAATATGTTGATATTGAATCTGCCGTCCGAGAAAATCGGTGATGAGATGTATGAACTGCTGACAATGGCAAACCAGACGACAGAAGATGTGTTCTCTTTGCTGGATAACTTGCTGAAGTGGACCAAGAGCCAGATTGGTAAGTTGAATGTAGTATATCAGGACATTGATGTAGTGGAGGTTGTAGATGGAGTGATCGACATTTTCAATATGGTAGCCGGTATGAAGAAGATTACAATCCGTGAAGAGAAACCGGAGAAGTTAGCTGTATCCGCCGACATCGATATGCTGAAGACCGTAGTACGCAATCTGATAAGCAATGCTATTAAGTTCAGTAATGAAAACTCTGAGGTGCTGGTGAAGCTGGAAGCGAAGGATGGCATGGCAGTAGTCAGCGTGCAAGACCACGGTTGCGGTATTGACGAAGAAGGACAAAAGAAATTGTTGCATACAGATACTCACTTCAGTACATTCGGTACTAACAATGAAGAAGGTTCCGGCTTGGGATTGTTGTTGTGCCAGGACTTTGTGGTGAAGAATGGTGGTAAGTTGTGGTTTACTTCGAAGAAGGGTGAAGGTTCTATATTCAGTTTTTCAGTTCCGTTGAAAAAATAAATGATACAATAAAGAAAAACAAAACAGACCGTCTGTTCCAGGTGAACGGACGGTCTGTTTTTTTATTAGCGCCTGCACAGGTCTCTGAAATCACAGAACTCACATTTCCTTTTATCTTCAGTTTGTGTGAAGGGTTCTTCCGGATTGTATATTTCTTGTAATAGGTTTTGCAGGCGTTCGCGAAACTCATCTTCATAAAAAGCGAAGTTGTTGACCGGTATTTTTGGTTGGCGGGCTTCCCCCATTTCAATTACAGGAGAATAAGTTTCTGATGCTGCACGGTGAATGTAGAGCAAGGAAGGGGCAACCTTCAACGATTGTTTGCGGCACATGATGGAAGCGTACAGGAAAGTCTGGAAAATATAATTCGGACGTCCGTCGGCAGGAGTGAACAGTTGCTCTATATTCTCGGGAGTTTTGGGGCTGCCACCGGTTTTATAGTCTACAATACGCAAGGTATCGCCCTTACTGTCCATACGGTCGATGGTACCACCGATATTCAGTGCCAGTTTTCCTTGCGGAGTTTCTATTTCCATGATCTCGTTTACAGGTTCTTCCATACCTTCCATGGTGAAAGGAGCATATTGCAGGTCGTTGCGCAACAATTGGCGGAGATAGGATGCAATCACTTTGGCATTGATAAGTTGCGTACCATTATATTCAGGCCTTTCTGTGGGGAGAACGTGGAAGAACTCTTCTTTGAAAGCTGTATCTACATAATTCTGTAGCTTCACGTCATTGCGTAACAGTTGCTCCAGGTCTTCTTTTCGTATTTCTTTTCCATTTGCAGTCAGATCCTTATATGCCAATTCGGCTGAACGGTGGAAGATAGTACCGAACAGTGCAGAGTCTATTTCAGCACTCACTTCATCGGGAGCTTTTAATCCGGCCACATAACGATAGTAGAATTTCAAACGGCAATCCAGATAAGCATTGAGTGCGGAAGGAGAGAACAGTGCTTTGGGATGGCGGACGAGATTGTATTTCTCATACATTCTCGCAATGATTTCCGGTGTTTTCTCTATACGGATTTCTCTGCCGCTTTGAGGAGATTGTCCGGCTTCCAGGTATTCGCGTGAAATATCGTGCGGCGATTCAACAAGAAATTGCAGCATGAAACGGGACATTTCTCCACGGTTCAGTCCATCAGAAGATGTATTATATAATAAGGTGATATTTTCAGCGCGTTGTATCAGTCGGTAAAAGTAGTATGCATAGACCGCATTCTTATGTTCGATGGTGGTCATGCCGAAAGCTTTCCGCAGATTGTAAGGGATGAAGGATGATTCTCCACCGGCTTTGGGCAACTGGCCTTCGTTGAGGGAGAGCATGATGAGGTTTCGGAAATCGAGGTTACGTGTTTCCAGCACTCCCATTACTTGCATACCGATGGCTGGTTCACCGTGGAACGGAATATTTGAGGTTGCAAGCAAGCGGCAAAGAAGACGTTTCAAAGTGTCAGTTTGCAGATTAAGTTCGCCACTGTCAATAAGACTGAGCAGACGGTTGATGAGGGTATAGCTCTTGAATAAGGACTCCCGGTAAAGCTGATTGAAAATATCATCTGTTTCCTGTTCTTGCCGGTAGAGGATGGAGACTTCGCGAAGTGTATCCGTCAGATATTGGCAGAGGGCTGAAATGCCGGTCTGCGGAGTGAATACCTGTTCCAGAAACTCATCTTGCTTTAATTCGGAAGGCAGAGGGTAGAAGCGATTGTCTTTCGTCAGCTGTTTCTCCAGTTTTTCTGCGGAGGGGGACAATTGGCGTGTATAGGGATGTTTTAGTACAGCCTGGACGGCTTCGTATGAATAACGTCCTGTATCTCTGCGATAGCCATTGGTTTGCAGTTCTATGAGTGCGCTGATGAAACTGTATACAGGGGTCTGTGCCAGCGGAAATCCCATCGTGATATTGACATTCTTTACTTCTGATGGTATGGAGTGGAGTACGGGTAATAAAAGAGATTCATTACAAAGTACCACAGCATTCTCTTTTTCCTGGGTTGGTGTACCTGATGGATCTTTTTTCATTACGGAGTGTACCCATTCCGGCAAATAGCGTGCCTGTGCATTTTCGGTAGGGGCGGAGATGAAACGTACACTTTTAGGATGTCTTAATACATCGAATACGGTTTCGGGTAGTTCGTTGGGGAAGATTTTCAGGTTGCGGAGAATGAATTCACCGGCTTCATGCGTGTAAGGCGGAGTCTTTTCACGAGGCAGACGGGTGTAAAACAAGTCATAATCCCAATAGAACAATGCTCTGCCGGCATCACGCAGACGCTCAAAAAAACGGGTTTCCACTTTATTCAATACATTGAAACCAACGAAAACATACTGGTCATATTTCAGCTTTTCCGGTTGCAGTTCTTCCATGACGTAGCGATACATCATACCCTCATAAGCAATGCCAAGTTCTGCGAGATTGTCGCGGTAGCCGTGATAAATATCGCCTAATTTATCCCACAAGGAGATGAACTTCTCTTTCAGTTGCGTGCGTCGCTCGATGGAGAAGTTTTGAAAGAACTGACGGATGGCTTCTTCCTGTTCGGAGTCAAGGAAGTCGTAATCATCCATGATATTTTTCAGGTCTTGCAGATTAGAGAATAGACGGTCGGCATCAACAAGATTTTTATCGACATCATCGAAATCGCTGATAAGAAGTTCTCCCCAGAAATAGAAATCATCAAGTGTTTCTTCACTATGGGTTTCTTCACGAAATACTTTATAGAGCTCACAAACCAAGCGGATGGGGTCACCCAACTTCCATGGAGAAAGCTGTCGGAACAGTTCACTGATGCTGACGTAAGCGGGAGACCATAAAGGGCGGTCACTTTGTGCCGCCAAATGCTCGTTGAAGAAAAGGCTGGCACGTTTGTTCGGAAAAACAATGGCGACCCGTGAAAGATCGTTTCCTATTTTTTTGTATAAGTCTTGGGCAACTAATTGAAGAAAAGTTTGCATCTTAATCTTTTGTTTTTGATAACTATTCTGCACTGAATATTATGGGTACGGTTACTCTGTATCTAAAGCTTGTGTGCCTCTGGGAAATTCCGGTGGTGTTGTTTCTATTGTTTCGTAATCAACATCTCCTTCCAGTATCTCTCCGGATTCTATTGTTTCCGTCGGACATTCTCCCATTGTCATGTTACTTTCACGCAGTGCAACCTGAATGTAAGTTGCTCCCTTCTTATTTATTTCAATTTCCTGTGCTTCCATTCCAACGTATTGGATGATTAGCGGATATTTACCGGAAACTTTTAGTGTAAACTCACCATTCGCATCTGTTAGAGTACCGTTTGTAGTTTCTTTTTCAGAGACATTGGCCCCGACAATTGGTTTTTGAGTCAGACTGTCTGTAACTGTACCTTTGATTAAAAAGAGTGAGTCCTTATCCGTCGGCACGCTCTGACACTCAAGTTTGATCTCTGAGGTGTTCTTTGCTGACTGGCCTGGTGAGTTGGCGCAGGCATTCATTGCGATAATCCCTGCGGACAATCCTAATAGGGTGATCGCTTTTCCCGCCATGCGCCGTCGTTCCAGTTGATGTTCCAGATATCGTACTTCTGATTCACATTTGGGACATGTGCCTGTACAATCTCCTTTGTATTGACATTCGGAAGTGATATATTCGATATCATTTGCTTCGGCAATTTGCCGGCGAATGTCTTTTAATATCTTGCATGTTTGCTTTCCTCGTACCATGATTATTCTGATTTATAATTGCCTTATATCTACTGCAATCGAAACATGACCGGGACAGTATATTCCACACGTACAGGTTGTCCCGCTACCGTACCGGGTTTCCATTTAGGGAATTCTCTGACTACGCGCAGAGCTTCTTTATCTAAATACGGATCAACGCCTCTGAGGATTCTGGCATTTGTGATACTCCCATCCTTTTCGATGACAAATCTGACTGTGGTTCGTCCTTGGGTTCCGTTACCTTGATAAACGGGTAGTTTCAGATCTAATTTTTTGCTTATGAATTTCATCAGTTCGACCATGCCCCCGGGAAATTCGGGCATTGTATCCGGTGCATCGTACTGATTTGTGCCATATATGGTAGTATCTTGCGGAATAACCTCCTGTACGAGAGAGTCCGGCGGGAGGACTCTTATTACCGGTTTCTCCTGTATTTCCGGAGTTACTATATAATAACCATGCGGAGCTTCGGAATGGATCGGCTCCGCACAGGCAGGTTGTGGCATCATTGTTGCCAATCCTGCGGATACTCCAAGTATGGTAATCGCTTTTCCTGCCATGTGTTTACGTGCCAGTTGTTGCTCCAGATACTGCACTTCTGCCTCGCATTTGGGACATGTACCCGTACAATCCCCTTTGTATTGACATTCGGAAGTGATATATTCGATATCATTTGCTTCGGCAATTTGCCGGCGAATGTCTTTTAAGATTTTGCAAGTTTGCTTTCCTCGTACCATGATTCTTTATACTTTTTCTATTAAATCTTCTTCTACGTACCACAGGTATCCTTTTATGTTCTCTTTCGGGTATCCCATGCGTGTGAGCAGTTGCATATATCCCTGCACTTGCTTATTATATTTTTTATTCTGTTTTCCGAATTTGAAGTCCACGACAACAATTTCGTTGTCGCGCATCATGACGCGGTCCGGTCGGCGGGTTCGGAGTTCCCCTTTTTCTTGCCAGATGATGTCGCACTCGTTGAACAATTGCCAGTCTCCCGAATACCAGTCCTGCACTTGGGGGATGGAAAAGGCATGCCGGGTCAGTTCCCGGATTTCATCTTCTGTTTCCGGTTTGCCGATGATGCCTTCGAATATAAGTTGGTCGATGGCATTGTCGATGTCCTTTTCTGTTTCAATGGCTGAAAAAAGAGTATGCAGTAAGCGTCCCCGGTTTATGAAGCGATTGTCTGATTCATCTTCGTCAACTCCCTGAATGAAATCGGCTGAACGGTTTGATTGCCGGAATTCGATTTCATGCCTCATGCTCTCCATGTGTACCGGGAGCTTGTCAGGCTTTTGAGCAAGGCGGTTGACTGAGGTTTGGGCGGGCGTCGTCGGCTTGCTATCTTCCGATGGGCAGAGTATTCCGCTTTCGTAAGGTTTTTCCTCGTCCCAGTTTTCATTACCTTCCTGGGCGGCTACATGTGGCAGTGCATTGGCAAGCAGTTCGGACATTGTTCCTTTCTGGCCTTTTTTACTCCAAAGGATGAGATTCTTTCCGGCACGGGTAAATGCTACATAGAGCAGATTCAGGTTATCCACCCAAAGTTGCAGACGCTCGTTAAGATACTCTTGCCTGTATACTGATTCTGCCATGGTAGAGGAATAATTGACCGGAACAATGTCGAGCGCGCTGAAAGGTGATTCGGAAGGTGAACACCATATTAATTGATTATTGGTCTCATTCTCCAACTTCCAGTCGCAGAAGGGGATTAAGACGGTATGGAATTCCAATCCTTTTGACTTGTGAATGGAAAGGATACGAATACCATCCATTTCTCCGCTGGGGATTGTTTTGTTGCATAAGGTTTCGTCCCAATAGCGGATAAATACATCCAGATCCGATGAGTTGTTTTGCAGGTACTCCGTTACGGCATCGAAAAAAGAAAAGAGATACGCATCCTGTTCTTTGATCCGGTTCATCTCAAACAGACTGAACAGTTCTTCCAATAATTCGTATAGCGGCATTAGACGAAGAGGCTCTATGCGGTTGACAAATGCCTCGGGCAATACATCCTCCGGTCGGGAAGTTAGTATATCATCCCACTTCGTTTCAGGCGCATTTGCTCCTTCCTTCTCCATTCGCCCTTCTTTGTTTTCGTTTGTAATTTGTAATTTGTAATTTATAATTAATGAGGCTCTTGCTACTTTATCATCAGGATTGGAAAGGTAACGTAAAGCATCCATCAACATGCACAATGCTTGTGAAGCATTCAGTCGGAAAGCTTCGTCTGAAACAATAGGCAGATGCATTGTTTTGTCGAAATAATCGGCAATGGGAGGAATGTTTTTATTCTTGCGAACGAGGATGGTGATATCGTTTAGTTTTACACCGGCAGCCAGTAGTCTCTGTACTTCTTCGCCTAAAGAGATGATGGTCAGTTCCGTATAATCGTGTTCTTCGTCCGGTTCCAGGAAAGTAGCCTTGATGTATCCTTTGGCTTCGGTTCGTGGAGATTCCTGTGCCACGTCGGCATAAGCTTGCTGTAACGGGCGGCAATCTTCCTGTAATTCTTTCAGATGGAGCATATTCAGGTACTCCACTGCGGCCGTGAACAAACTGTTGTTAAAACGGATGATATTTGTTTCGCTTCGACGGTTTGTTTTTAAAGTTTCTACACGTACAGGGTAGGGAATAGGCGTTTCTTTGGTACCCAGCGCATTCAATATTCCCCAGTCTCCATTTCGCCAACGGTAAATGGATTGTTTCACGTCACCTACAATCAAGCTGTCGGCTCCTTGTGAAAGACCTTCAAGCAATAAGATTTTGAAGTTATCCCATTGCATACGGCTGGTGTCCTGGAATTCATCGATCATTACGTTCCGGATATTGGCACCGATTTTCTCGAATACGAATGAAGAGTCTCCATCCCGTACCAGGTTATGGAGCAAGGCATTGGTGTCTGACAACAGGAAACGGTTGTGTTCGCGGTTCAGCTCCCGTACTTCTTCGTCAATGTGGGCAAGCAATTGTAATTTGTTCAGGTGTTGCAGTGATAACCGGCAACTGTTTACTTTCTTGTTATTGCGGGGTCTGAATGTTTCTGCATCCTGCAATAAAGGAAGCAGGCTTGTTTCTGCCAGGTGGATGATATCGTTCTTTCGGGGCGAAGTCTTGGTGGCCCAATTCTTTGCGTCATCCAAGCTATTCTTCAGAGTGGCGTTCAGCACATCTTTGTCTGATAGCCGTCCGTCACGCAATTTACGGAAATAACTGCCTATGCCTCGCGTTCCGCCTTTCAGGTCTTCGGCGGTAAGTGCATGTGATTCCAATTCTCCGATGAACTGGTCGTAGAAGCTTTTCATTTGTTCCAGAGCCTCGGTCTCCATTTCCCGCAACACATTACGGTACAGTTTGATTATATCCGGTTCTTTCAGTTGTTGCCGGAGTCCTTCACCGCGTTCTATGTAACCTTCGTCGAAGATGTTCCAGCCGAATCGCTTGATCTCATCGGATACATTCCAACGTTTGTCATCGGCAATGCGTTCGTTGATATAATCCAGCAACCAAGCCAGAACAGGGGAGGAAGGTGTCAGTTTTTCAATGAGGCTGTCCACGGCATCGCTCAATACGTCGGCATTGTTCAGTTCTATATTCAGGTTCGGACTCAGTTCCAGTTCCCGTGCCAGATTGCGCATTACGGACTGGAAGAAGGAGTCGATGGTTTCTACACGAAAACGGCTGTAATCATGCAGCATGTATTGCAATGCTGTTCCTGCTGCCCGACGGATGTCAGAGTCAGATAAGTTTTTCTGTCGTAAATCTTCACGGATGCGGTTCAGGTAGGGCTCTGATGCCGGATCACTTAACCAGATACCGTAAAGTTGTTGCAGAATACGTTCTTTCATTTCTGCCGTAGCTTTATTGGTAAAAGTTACGGCCAGTATTTGCCGATAGGCCCTTGGATTCAGTATCAGGTGCTTGATATACTCTACAGCAAGGGTGAATGTCTTTCCTGAGCCGGCTGAGGCTTTATATACTAATAATTCCATGTAGATTTGCTGGATTGAACTTTTGTACAAACATACGCAAAAATGTGAAATTATTGGGATTGGTGGGGGAATTAATTTGTTTCTATAAGGTTATGAGTTAAATAATAAATAATCTTTTAGACGCGGATGACGCAGATGACGCGGATTTTAAATAAAATACTTCTATAGCGTAGCCTTTTAAATCCGCGTTATCTGCGTCATCCGCGTCTAAAAAATAATATACCGAATGGCACTATTCGCTAAACCCTAATCACTTTTTGCTATTTCACCTCTTCCAGCCAAAGCACCCTGCTTGAATAATCATTCTGCTTATGGTAATCTACCTTATGATTATAAGGTATCTCCAACCCATTCGCCATCAGATAAGCACCACTAAATGTCTTTCCCTCAAAACTCAGCGGATCATTATCTATCCGGTTCAGCTCATGCACTTTGTAAAGTTTATCGGGAGAGAGTCCTGCCATTTTCACTCGTGGCAGATGCTGGTTGACAAAGTGTTCTGTCTTCCACCAATAGAACACCGACTTATCTTTTTCGGGCGTTACATACATCATAGAAGCTACTCCCAATTTATCATACGGAGACATTAAACGATAGATATCACCTAGTTGCACTACCGGACGGATCGTTTTATATTCAGCGATGGCATTCTTGCAAAGTGTCTTCTCTTCTTCTGTCATATTCTTTGGTTGTATTTCCATACCCAGGCGACCACTCATCGCTACGTCAATGCGATATTTTAAAGGAATGGTGCGGAAAGTCTGGTGGTTGGGAGCGGCACTGATATGCGATGCCATGGCAATGGCAGGGAAGAAATATGAAGTTCCCCATTGCATATAGATACGTTGCAGAGCATCCGTATTATCACTTACCCAAAACTCATCGAAGTAGGGCAGGATGCCATAGTTGACACGACCGCCGCCGCTGGCGCAAGCCTGTATGGTAAGGTCCGGATATTTAGCGCGTATTCGCTGACATATTTTCTCAAAGCCACGGTGGAATTCAATATACATGTGGCTTTGATTGTCTTTCGTCAGATAATTGGAACCATGATTTAAGATGGACATATTGGCATCCCATTTGATGTAGTCGATTTCCGGGTAGTTACTCATAAGATCATCTACAATCTTGAAGATAAATTCCTGTACCTGCGGATTGGCAAGATCCAGCACTACTTGTGTACCACCACGTCCCTGCACCACGTCACGTTCGGGAGCCTTAATCACCCAGTCCGGATGTTTCTCATAAAATTCACTGGTTGTATTGGCCATTTCCGGCTCTATCCAGATGCCGAACTTGACACCGTTCTTTTGTGCATCTTTCAGCAGACCTTCAATGCCATTGGGTAACTTATTCTTATCCACTACCCAATCTCCAAGAGAAGAACTGTCATTTTTACGTGGATATTTGTCGCCAAACCAACCATCATCCATCACGAACAGTTCACCACCCATGGAAGCGATATCACTCATCATCTGATCCATACCCGCCTGGTTTACGTCGAAGTAGACACCTTCCCAGCTATTCAGTAAAATCTTGCGGGGAACAGTGCCATGAGCAAGCTTGTGCAGGCGTGCCCAGCGATGGAAGTTCCGGCTACTTCCGCTTAATCCCTCATTACTGTAAGTTAAAGCAAGTTCGGGAGTACGGAAAATCTCATCTTTCTTTAATGAGTAAGCTGAATTTTCCTCATTGATTCCGGCAAAGAACCGGTGATATTCATCGTCGTGCGTATCAATACGCAGTTTGTAGTTACCACTGTAACAGAGGGCAGCGCCAATGACACAACCCGCATTTTCCTGTGGCTTTCCATCCAGTGAGAACATGACTTCGGCATGTGAGGTGTGCGAGTTTCGTACCCCGTCCTTATTCTTTATTACCTTCATGCCGGGTTCCAATGCCTCTTGGCACAAACGTCCTTCGTTCGCCCATGATCCGTAAAGATGAGATAGCCAGACATTGCCCCGGCGAATAGGTAAGAAAGCAGAGGCAAACTGATTGAGTATAACCGGTTTCTTTTCCTGATGTCGGATTTCTGTCCATATCTCGATGACATCTGCATCTTGATAGGCTTTATAATACACGTTTACATAGAAAGGATATACCTTGTCTTTCAGTTCGATGGCAGTGATTTCTGCATTTTCTTCTTTGCTCGTTTTTACCTGTACGATTTCCATCTGCAAAGTCATGTTGCCGTCGGCATGTTTTACGGCTAAAGCGGATTCTCCGGGACAGTTAAGTCCATACACAGGATAAGCGGGCATGTCCGGAGTTCCTGTAAGATTTATATTCTGCAAATCTACCTCCGAGAGTTTATCTCCATAGTATACATGTTTTAGCTCACCACCGACAGGTGCCGAGAGTACCAGGGAGGTTTCAGGGGTAGATACGCATACATTTTGTGAAAACAGACTGCCGGTCAGCAGTAACGTTCCAAACAACACATTCATTCGTTTTCTGATGCTCATGTTTTTCTTCTTTTTAGATTTCTGAATATTGATAAGTGCGGCAAAGATAGGCAATTCCGATAAGATGAATTGATAGTGTTTTATCATATACTGATAGTCTGCCTATAACAGCCTGATAATATCTTGCCAGCCCGATACTCTGTGATAGTTACGGTCCGGCACACACATATTATGTGGTTGTGCAAATAAATACCGTTCTCCATCGAATGTAGAAAGATTCTTGGGATGATCATCGATCATGATGTTTCCTCTGATGCTATCCTTACGGCCGCAAAATATCATTTGTTCCCACGTGATGAATGGAAAATGCTCGCTCAGCCATTCTTCCTTTTCATTCAGACTTTGTGGAAACTCGGTGGCCGAAGATACAATCAACACGTTGTATTTCTCATTCAGATATTTCAATCCCTCTATGCTTCCGGGAATAAGAGGAGCTGTTCTGAAGAAGCCTTTACTTCTCACATGTTTCTCGAAAGAAGGAAAAGCTTCCAGTTCGGTTTTTCCATACGTGTTTTCAATGTTCAGTTTGATCCCTGAATCCCTGTATTCGAAAATGATCAACTGGGCATATACATCTGCCAATACTCCATCCATGTCTACCAAGATCTGTTGTCTCATACTTTTAAGTTTTATTAATAATTAAACATTCGTTTTTCTTATAAAAAGCGAGCTATTACTTATTTTACTACTATGCGGGGTTTTCTTGTACTTGCGGTTTTTATATATTATCTATTTTGTAAATTGCAAAACTCCGCATAATTTCAAATAATCGTTCAGTATTTATTGTTTTCATGCTTAAATATAAGTATATTTGCGGTAATATGCAATGTTTAAACACATGGAGATATGCTTAAAGAAGAAAGACATCAGTACATTTTAAACCGTATTAATCAGAATTATCGGATTTACATTACCGCATTAAGTTCAGAACTGGGAGTGTCAGATGATACTTTACGGCGAGATTTGGCAGAATTGGATGAGCTTGGTTTATTGACTAAAGTACATGGAGGTGCCATTGCCCGGTCAGGTATTCCGGTAGAATTTACCGATAGGCTGAATACGGGGATAGCAGGAAAGCAGCAGATGGCAACCAAGGTGATTTCATTGTTCAGTCCCGGAGATATTGTGTTGATGGATGGTGGTACATCCAATCTGGAAGTAGCCCGACAGATTCCTGTAGATGCAGAATTAAGCATTTATACCAATAGTTTTCCTATTGTAAATGTCTTGATGCATCATCCTAATCTGGAATTGATTTTCCTTGGCGGAAAAGTATTTCCTTCTTCTCAAGTGACAGTCGGAGTTTCTGTTTTCCAAGCATTACAGACTATACGGCCGGATTGGTTGGTGCTGGGTATCAGTAATGTACATCCCCATCAAGGACTTACCGGACCGGATAGGGAAGAGGCTATGATGAAACGCCTCATGATGGAACGTGCGCAAAAAAGGATTATACTGGCAGACAGCCATAAGTTGAATACGGCTGAAGCTTATAGCGTTGCTTCTTTAGGAGACATTGATTATCTGGTGACGGAAGATAGTAAAGTTGATTACATCAGGCAGAACTGGCCGAAATCTTCCTATCAGGTACTTTGAGTATCTGATCTTATCCAAGGAAGCCTTATTCTATTTCCATTCCCTCAAACCGGCAATCTTTTATTCTAAAATATAATTCTTTACTTTGCCGTGTGCTCCATGGGAAAAGTCGGATATGGAGGCGTTCATGAGGCTTTAACGTTACATTGACAGGGAATATCTGTTTACCGGGAGCTTTTGGGGCATGTGGCTGTTCTGCCAGATCGGTACGTGGATAAAAGTCTTTTCCGTGTGCATAGGCGAGGCGATAAGAAATTTCCCCTTCCAGAGTGAAAGAAATCCGGCGGATTATAAGTGACTTTTCATTGCTTTGTATGATGACTTCTGCATAACGTTTGCCGTCCTCATCAATATCGGCAGGCCATTTACCGGTTTCTATCGTGATACCTTTTTCTGTTTGTATCAGGCTCTTTACGGCAATGTCGGGACATTCCCGGATTACAGGACTTTGGTGACTGATCTTTTTGCTGATAGCCGTCACTGGAAGAAACCGCTTATTGCTTCCATATGTAATAGGTATAACAGTAGAAACTTTTTCCGTATGTTTAGGAGAGAAGTGAAGATAAAAACATTGATTCCATAATCTGCCATTTGAATAGGGTAATTCGATAACCGTTTTAGGTGAAGATTGGGGAGCATCGGAAAGTGTCATGCCTTGTGGAGCTTCCAAACGTAAAATACCACTGGAGGGAGTTAGTTTTAACCCGGTGAGATCAAAACACAAAGTTGCTTTATCTCCTATATAGATAGTTTGAAAATCAAGTGAGGTGGGATTTAGAATAAGTGGTGCATCTTCCTGGATATAATCGGAAAGTATGCCTTGTTGTTTCAATTCCTGAGCGACGAGTGCGGCATAACATGCAGCACCTGTAGCCTGTGTATGCGTGCCGTCTGTTGGTACGTATATGCATTTTATGGTAGTTTCTTCTCCCAGTTCCTCTGTAAAATTCTTGGTCAGTGTGGTCATGTCTACCAAGGGGACTTGTTTCTCACGCGCCACGTGTTTCATAACTCGTACATAGTTTAAGGTTGAGTCATCAGGGGCAATGCCAATGTCATGACAGCCTTTAGGACTGATCGTTCCCGCTTTGGTGAAATAACGTCTCACGATTGGAGTGATGAAAACCGGATTAGCACCCAGTGCTTCAGTTTCGTCTACATACTGTTCAAGAAAAGTCTTGTAAGTAGTCCATGGAGCCGTCCCCCGTCCGTCTGCTCCATCTTTTCCCTGTTCTTTTTCGTCATTATGTGCAAACTGGATGAATACGTAATCTCCTGGATTCAGATTACTTTTTACTTTATCCCACAGTCCTTCTTCTGTGAATGAACGTGAGCTTCTTCCTCCACGGGCATAATTGATGATCCGTACATCCGAAGTAAAGAATTCCTGCAGCATTTCTCCCCATCCGCGTGTACGGGTGGTATTTTCTACATAGTCGGCCATTGTGGAATCTCCGATGGTATGTACTGTTAGTTTCTGGGCATGGATGTGTGCTGTACTGATAAGAGTTGTAGCAAGTAGTAGTAGTATCTTTTTCATGGCATTTTTAGAGTTTCATATGAATGCCTGCAAAAATAAATATATGTTTTGTTGGGAGCAACAGGGGAAACAAATAATGCACTAAATGTGGCAAATACTCCACTAATTTAATGCCGTTTTCTCTTCTTTTACTGACGTATGGGCATAAAAAAAGGAGTACCGCTGTACTCCAACCTTTGTTAACCTTAAATCTAATACTATGAAAAACACAGTGCAAAGATACGTACTTTTAGGATAACTGCAAATTATCCAAGAAAAAAAGTATGTTTAATAACACTTATTAGTGAAAATCCCCACTTTCTCTATTTATTTTAAGAAAAGGCGGGGACTATTTAAAGAAAAGTGGTATTAGACTTTTTCTTTCAGCATATCTTCCATTTTCAGTAATTCGTCACGATATTGTGCCGCTTCAATGAAGTCAAGTTTCTTGGCAGCTTCCTGCATAAGCTTTCTGGTACGTTCGATGCTCTTTTCCAATTGCGGGCGAGACATGTATTGTACAATCGGATCGGCGGCAATATGAACAGAGCTTTCTTGTTCGATGTAGGGGCGGGGAGTGATCGTCGCTCCTTTTTCGATATAACTGTCTTCTGTTGGAGCATTTGATGCAAATACATTCAGATTCTTCCCTTTCTTGATTTGTTGAGGCGTAATGCCATGTTCTTCATTATATTTCAGCTGCTTTTCGCGGCGACGGTTCGTTTCATCAATTGTCAGTCGCATACTATCGGTGATACGGTCGGCATACATGATGACCATTCCGTTTACATTTCGGGCGGCACGTCCGGCAGTCTGAGTCAGCGAGCGGTGAGAACGTAGGAAACCTTCCTTATCTGCATCAAGAATGGCTACAAGTGACACTTCCGGTAAATCCAGCCCTTCACGCAGCAGGTTGACACCAATAAGGACGTCATAGATGCCTTCACGCAAATCACTCATAATCTTTACGCGCTCCAAGGTATCTACATCGCTGTGGATGTAGTTACACTTCACATCGTTATTCAGTAAGAATTCTGTTAACTCTTCCGCCATTCTCTTGGTAAGCGTTGTTACCAGCGTGCGTTCGTTCTTCTCGATCCGTATCTGGATTTCCTCCATGAGATCATCTATCTGGTTATGGCTGGGACGTACTTCGATTATAGGATCTAACAATCCGGTAGGACGAATCACTTGTTCCACAACTATACCTTCCGACTGGATAAGTTCATAGTCGGCAGGTGTTGCACTCACATAAATCACTTGTTTTGCCATTTCCGCAAATTCTTCGAACTTCAACGGACGATTGTCCATGGCAGCCGGAAGACGGAAACCATATTCCACAAGGTTTATTTTACGTGCGCGGTCACCCCCATACATGGCTCGAATCTGCGGTACACTTACATGGCTTTCATCAATGACAATCAGAAAGTCTTCCGGGAAGAAATCCAATAAACAGTAAGGACGACTGCCGGCCTTACGCCCATCGAAATAGCGCGAATAGTTTTCTATGCCTGAACAGTGCCCTAATTCGCGTATCATTTCCATATCATAGGTAACCCGCTCCTGAAGGCGTTTCGCTTCAAAGGGACGTCCCTCATTTTCAAACCATTGCACTTGCTTGTGCAAGTCGTCTTCAATCTCGTGAATAGCTCGCAGAGTGGCTTCCTTAGTGGTCATGAACAGATTAGCGGGATATATCTTATATGCATCAAAGCGGGCGATGGTAACACCGCTAATCGGATCGACTTCTTCGATGCTGTCTACGTCATCTCCCCAGAAAATGATACGCAGCAGATTATCGGCATACGCCAGATAAATGTCTACCGTATCTCCTTTCACACGGAAGTTACCACGATTCAGGTCAATGTCATTGCGTACATAAAGACTGTCCACCAAACGACGTAGAAAAACGTTCCGGCTGAATGCTTTTCCTTGCTGTACTTCTATCACATTGTTATAGAAGTCGGATGGATTTCCCATACCATAGATGCAGGATACAGAAGACACGACCACTACGTCTTTCCGGCCCGAGAGTAGGGAAGAAGTAGCAGCAAGGCGCAGTTTGTCTATTTCATCATTGATGGCAAGGTCCTTTTCTATATATGTATCAGAAGACGGAAGATAAGCTTCCGGCTGATAATAATCATAATAAGAAACGTAGTATTCTACGGCATTATTGGGGAAGAAAGACTTAAATTCACTGTAAAGTTGTGCGGCCAACGTTTTATTATGGCTTAATATTAACGTTGGTTTATTGATGTTGGCAATAACATTAGCTATGGTGAACGTCTTTCCCGAACCGGTGACACCAAGTAAAGTTTGTGCCGGAACTCCCTGAAGTACGCCCTCAGTGAGCTCTGCAATAGCTTCCGGCTGATCACCGGTGGGCTTATAGGCGGATGTTAATTCAAATTTATTCATTTTCTCTCCTTATGGTCGGCAATATTCGGGAAAATACTTGAGATAAACAAAATTTTTTTATTCCTTTGCAGGAAATAAGAATTAATAATAACCATCAATGTAATACAACAAAGACATGATTTGGAATGAAAGCATCGAATGTATGGATCGTGAAAGCCTCCGTAAAATCCAAAGCATTCGCCTCAAAAAGATCGTGGAGCATGTTTATCACAACACTCCTTTCTACCGTAAGAAAATGCAGGAACTGGGGATCACTCCGGACGATATTAATAGTATAGATGATATCGTAAAACTTCCTTTTACTACCAAATATGACTTGCGCGATAATTATCCTTTCGGACTTTGTGCCGTGCCTATGAGCCAGATCGTACGTATTCATGCCTCGTCCGGTACTACAGGTAAGCCCACCGTAGTAGGATACACCCGCAAGGACCTTTCGTCTTGGGCAGAATGTCTTTCGCGTGCTTTTACAGCTTATGGTGCGGATAGTTCCGACTTTTTTCATGTAGCCTACGGGTATGGCTTGTTTACAGGCGGGCTGGGTGCTCATGCAGGCGCTGAAAATATAGGTGCTTCCGTAATTCCGATGTCAAGCGGAAACACGGAAAAGCAAATTACTTTAATGCATGATTTTGGTTCTACGGTACTTTGTTGTACACCTTCTTATGCTCTCTATCTGGCTGATGCCATTAAAGATTCCGGTTTGCCCCGCGAAGAATTCAAACTGAAAATAGGGGCTTTCGGTGCAGAACCCTGGACAGAGAATATGCGTAATGAGATTGAAGAAAAACTGGGCATTAAAGCCTATGACATCTATGGATTGAGTGAGATTGCTGGTCCCGGTGTAGGTTATGAGTGTGAATGTCAGCATGGTACTCACCTTAACGAAGACCATTACTTCCCTGAAATTATCAATCCGAATACCTTGGAACCGGCTGCTCCCGGTGAGACAGGCGAACTTGTATTCACCCATCTGACCAAAGAAGGTATGCCTCTGTTGCGTTACCGTACCAAGGATCTTACTGCCTTGCATTATGACAAATGTACTTGTGGACGTACGCTGGTTCGTATGGATCGTATTCTTGGCCGTAGTGACGATATGCTCATTATCCGTGGTGTCAATGTATTCCCGACTCAGATAGAGTCTGTCATCCTTGAAATGGAGGAATTTGAACCGCATTATCTTTTGATCGTGGATCGTAAGAATAATACCGATACCATGGAATTACAGGTTGAAGTGCGTCCGGAATACTACTCTGATGAAATCAATAAAATGCTGGCATTAAAGAAAAAATTGGCCGGTCGTCTTCAAAGTGTCCTGGGACTGGGTGTGGATGTTCGTTTGGTAGAACCTCGCAGCATCGAACGTAGTGTGGGTAAAGCTAAACGTGTGATTGATAATCGGAAACTTTAATAATTACGAATTACCGATTACTAATTACAGCGATTTTGTAATTCATAATTGGTAATTCGCGATTTGTAATTCATAATTAGTAATTTGTAATTTGTAATTCATTTATTATGGTAGCAAAACAACTTTCTATTTTCCTTGAGAATAAGTCCGGTCGTCTGACAGAAGTGACTGAAGTGCTTGCGAAAGAAGGTGTCAATCTTTCCGCTCTCTGTATTGCCGAGAATGCTGATTTTGGTATTCTTCGTGGCATTGTGTCTGAACCGGATAAGGCATATAAAGCTTTAAAAGATAATCATTTTGCTGTGAATGTGACGGATGTGGTGGGCATTAATTGTCCTAATATTCCGGGCTCTCTGTCAAAAGTCCTGCGTTTCTTGTCTGATGAGGGTGTTTTCATTGAATATATGTATTCATTTGCCAATGGTGAAACGGCGAATGTCATTATTCGTCCCAACGATATGGAAAACTGTATTCGTGTACTGACTGAAAAGAAAGTAGATTTGCTTGCGGCGAGCGATTTGTATAAATTATAATGACTGTTTTTTCAGACTGTTCATTATCCCGGTTCGTCGTGAATTGATTGGCGTTTGTCGGTCATTTCCTGGTTTTTGAAAAATTAAGGTTCGTATCATTGGTTTATTCGGTGCGAACCTTTATCTTTGCACATTATTTGAAAAGCTAAGAATGAAGAAGAATATCTTAATAACTTTGCTTGCGGCAGTGTTGCTCTCCTCGTGTGGAGAATACAATAAGCTGTTAAAGAGCACCGACTATGAGTATAAGTATGAGGCGGCAAAGAACTACTTCGCAAAAGGACAGTATAATCGTGCTGCAACATTGCTTAATGAGTTAATTGCTATCCTTAAGGGTACGGACAAGGCAGAGGAATCCCTCTATATGCTGGGTATGAGCTATTATAATCAGAAAGATTATCAGACAGCCGCCCAAACATTCGTTCAATATTTTAATGTATATCCTCGCGGTACGTTTACCGAACTGGCACGTTTCCATGCAGGAAAAGCATTGTATCTGGATACCCCTGAACCCCGTCTTGACCAGTCTGGTACTTATGCCGCTATTCAGCAATTACAAATGTTTATGGAGTACTTCCCGCAAAGTTCAAAGAAGGAAGAAGCTCAGGATATGATATTTAAGTTGCAGGATAAATTGGTGATGAAAGAATATCTTTCAGCCAAATTGTACTATAACTTGGGTAATTACCTAGGAAACAATTATCAGTCTTGTGTAATTACTGCGCAAAACGCTTTGAAGGACTATCCTTATACAAACCTTCGCGAAGACCTGTCTATTCTTATTTTGCGTGCCAAATATGAAATGGCCATATATAGTGTGGAAGATAAGAGGGCAGAGCGTTATCGTGAAACGGTGGATGAATATTACGCTTTCAAAAACGAGTTTCCTGAAAGTAAATATATGAAGGAAGCCGATAGAATCTTTAAAGATTCAGAGAAGATATTGAATGAAGATAAACAGAGTTAGGATAATATTAATTTAGATATTTATGGATTACAAGAAAACTAATGCTCCCAGCAGCACGGTTACCCGTGACATGATGGAGTTGTGTGCAGATACCGGTAACGTGTACGAAACCGTATCTATTATAGGCAAGCGTGCAAATCAGATCAGTGTGGAAATCAAAAGTGATCTTTCCAAGAAACTGTCAGAGTTTGCTTCCTATAATGACAACCTGGAAGAGGTATTCGAAAATCGGGAGCAGATTGAAATTTCACGCTATTATGAGAAATTGCCGAAGCCGACATTGATCGCAACGCAAGAGTACCTTGAAGGTAAGATCTACTATCGTAACCCGGCTAAAGAAAAAGAAAAATTACAGTAAATGAAATTACTGCAAAGGTGTGCCCGAGTAAAGTTTGCTTGGGCACACCTTTGTTGCTTTAACAAAGAAAAAGAACTATGATACAACGAATTCAATCTGTCTATTTATTAATTGTGACAGGCTTGCTGATAGCAGCTATGTGTTTGCCGGTAGGGCAATTTATAGCTTCGGATGGAGTTACTGCATTTGTTTTTAAGCCATTGGGTGTAACGCTGGCAAGTGATGCCTTTCAATCTACGTGGGGATTATTTGGAATTTTGTTTTTGAGTACTGTTGTGGCATTCTGTACTATTTTCCTGTTTCGTAACCGGATGTTGCAAGTTCGTATGACGGTATTCAACAGTATTTTATTGATTGGATATTATGCGGCATTTTTCGTATTTATGTTTATGTTGAAAGATGATTTGGAGGCAATGTCTTTTCAATTAGGTTGGGCACTGTGTCTCCCCGCAATTTCTATTGTTTTGAATTATTTGTCTTTCCGTGCTATTTATCGTGATGAAGTAATGGTGAAAGCAGCGGATAGTTTCAGATTGAGAAAATAAGAGAAAGCAGATAAAAGAGAAACGTCCCGGGATTTCGTACAGAAGTCTCGGGACGCTTTCTTTTATCTTGTATTGGGGAATTTCTTTTTTTCTGTATTGAGTAATTTATTCTTCTGTATTAGGGAATTTATTTTTTGAGATCAAACAGATAGGTTATTTTCGCTACTATAGTGCCGTGTGCTGAACGGGAGAAATAGTCTTTCTTGGTGCTTTTGTAAAAATCGGACAGGGCATAGTAGTATCTGCCCTCTACTAGGAAATTACCGGCTTTGGTACGTAGTTCCAATCCGGCACCACCAGTAATACCATAATCAAATTTGTTTTCTACATTCTTATCGTGTTGCTCAGGAGTAGAGGTATAGTTGTTCCATGCGTCATTCTTCTTCCTGGTATCACTGATAAAAAAGCCTATTTGCGGACCTGCATGGACGAAAAACTGCACTCCACGGTCTCTGCCGAATGCCAGATGTGCCAGAAGCGGTATTTCTACATAATTCATCTTGCGTATATATTCCAGTTCGGGGTGATCTTCATCAAATTCACTCCAACCATGTTGAGAAAAGTTTAGTTCGACTTGTGCACCACAAATCATGCTGAAGTATTTCTCGGAGATATAGCGTGCTGTTAAGCCTCCGTTGATACCCATCAGGTTTTTTTGCCGGACCGTAGGAGAGAAGCTGACGCTATTGATATTGATACCGCCGTTGAAGCCTACTGCAAAGTTCTGGCGTTGTTCGCCAATCTGTGCATGACTGGGCAAAGCCCATGCGGCAAGCAACAAGGCAGCCCCTATACTATTTTTTATCTTCATTGTCTTTGGATTTAAAACTTCTGTAATCAATCATAATCCAGTTTTACCAACTCATAATTCTTGGTGAAATGTACAAAGAATACTTTCTTGTTGATGAATCCACCCCAATTGTTTACACGTTGGAATTTGAATCCGGTCTGGATAGGTACCAGATCCATGCGTTGCATGTTCTTTTCTAATTCAGAACCATAACGCGACAGACCTTTCAGGAAGAAATAGCCGGTATCGAAGCCCAACATTCCGAATTTGGGATAGCGTTCGTCCATTTCCTTACCATACCATCTGCGATAACTCTTTGTGAAATTGATGGCGGCAGGTAACAGGTTGTTGGTATAGAATGATGAATAGAAGTAAGTATCCAGTTCGAAGAATGCTTCCAAGTGATCTTTTGTATAAGTTTGCCATTCCGGATAACCGAACAAATGAATATTGCTTTCCGGATTATCGCGAACCAACAAAGTCAATTGGGGAAGTATCTTTATCAAAGTCATGTTGTTTCCCGAAGTGGGAATGAATATATTTTCCCGGTCGGTACGTAATACAGTTTTCAGAGATTCTACCGTTGCATCCTCTTTCAATGATTTCATAGGAATGGAACGGTTTTTCAGTTCATCTTTCAGACCTTTGATAAATTCTACTTTATCTTTTGTGCCCGTGCTGGCTTCTATAAAGATTACGTTAGCATTTGGGAACTGACGTACAAAGTGATCGTACACTTCAGAATAAAGGTATGATTGAGGAGTATTAATCTGATAAATGGATGGGTTGCGGAATACGTTGTTGTCTTTGGAGGTAAATGGTACTACCAGGCGGATATCATTCTTCTGTGCAAAATCTGCCAAAGGTTTGACTTGCTGCTGGTGTAACGGACCAAAGATAATATCCATATCTTTCATTTCTTTTTTGGAAAGAATGGGGTTCAGAGACGCATTCTCAGGACCTGAGTTGTAAGTGTATAGATCAATGGAAACTCCACTGCGTTTCAAACTGTCTACAGCTATGAGGAATCCTTCGTAGTACTCTACCATGCGTGCTGCTTCACTTTTGGAAACATCCAGGAAAGGAAGGATAAGAGCGGCTTTGATAGTGCTGAAGCGTTCTGTTTCTTTTTTATTTTCGCTGAATAATTCACTGTTGCTGGGTGCTACCTGTGGTTGCGCGGGTTTCTCTACTTGTGCGGTAGGATAAGGAATACATAAGAAAGTACCTTTTTTAATCTTATCTTCACCTTGCAATTCAGGGTTGGCAGCTATTAATTCTGCCTCTGAGATGCCATATTCACGACTGATGCTGTATACGGTTTCTTTCCGTTTTACCTTGTGCATATCCCGGCAACGTGATTGTACGGGGCCTTGGATAGTGGGGATGGCAGCTTCTGTAACATTTTCAGTGGTGACTACATCGGCTTCGCTGGCAGAAGGTATGCGTATTACCTGTCCGATGCGGAAGTTTTCCGCACTCAGTCCGGGATTGGCATCACAAATGGCTTTGGCAGATACACCGTACTTGACGGTTAGCCGATAGAGCGTTTCACCTTGTGCTATGGTGTGAAAGGTCTCTGTCTGAGTATTGGCAGCTGTCCGTGGAATACGGAGAGTGCGTCCTACGAATATTTTTTCATCACTTCCTGGATTTAACTTTACGATGTCCGACTGTGTGACACCATACATACTGGATATGGAATAAAGGCTTTGGCCTTTTTCAATGGTATGCAGAAAATATGACTGGTTCTCTTGCGCAATTGCACCGAGACTGCATGCGCCGGCAAGCAGCAAGGAGCAGAAAATCCGGTTAATCGTTCTCATTCGATATCGTTGGTTTACGTTTACAATTTCCCAAAGTAGCTGCAAAGGTAAGAATTTTGCCTAAAATTAACGAAAGGAATGCGTTAAGAAATAATATTGTGCATTTTAAAACTGAAAAATCCCATGTATCCGCTGATATTCGCTTGGAAACCGTTATTTTTGCAGGTATTATGCGATGCGGATTGTTTTCATATATCGGTTGTGCAGCAATGTTGCTGCTTGGATATTTACCGGTGTGGGCTGACGGGGGAAAGACAGAACTGTTGGATATGTCTCCCGTGGCAATCTTGCTTTCTGAAAACGGAGCAATTTCTGAAGAGAAAGTTACCATTTCGCCAGATGATACATATACCGGTGCTGCTCCTCTTGAATTCCGATTCGTGTGGAGAGACGAAGATTCCGGAGGAGAATCGGACGAAACGGTAAATCTGCGTTATGAGTGGAATTTTTCTCGCGACGCTGCTTTCAACGATATCTTTCTGACACGTTTTGATGCTGAAACTATTTATAGTTTTCAGGAGTCAGGTATGTTTTATGTTCGTCTGATTATAACGGATATTGAGACGGAAGAAACGAATATTTCCGGTACTTTTATGATTCGTATTACCGAATCGGAACTTAAAGTGCCGAATGCTTTTTCGCCTAATGGCGACGGAGTGAATGATGTGTTTCGTGTAAAGCACAAGTCGCTGGTCCGCTTCAATGCGTATATTTTCAATCGTTGGGGACAAGAACTTTACCGCTGGGGATTACAGAATATTGATGCAGGATGGGACGGTACTGCGCATGGAAAGAATGTTCCTGAAGGTGTTTATTTTATAGTGGTAGAAGCAGAGGGAGCAGATGGAGTTAATTACAAGATTAAAAGTGATATTAATATATTAAGATAAATGACAGAAGAAACAGAATACATCAATGTATATGGTGCGCGCGTGCACAATCTAAAAAATATCGATGCGGAAATTCCCCGTAACAGTCTTACCGTTATTACGGGACTGAGCGGAAGCGGCAAGTCGTCGTTGGCATTCGACACGATTTTTGCCGAAGGACAACGTCGGTATATCGAAACCTTTTCTGCGTATGCCCGTAATTTCCTGGGAAATCTGGAGCGTCCCGACGTCGATAAGATTACGGGATTGAGTCCGGTTATTTCTATTGAACAAAAAACGACGAATAAGAATCCCCGTTCTACAGTCGGCACAACAACGGAAATTTATGATTATTTGCGTTTGCTTTATGCACGTGCCGGTATAGCCTATTCTTATCTTTCGGGTGAGAGAATGGTGAAGTACACTGAAGAGCAAATTCTCGATCTTATTCTGAAAGATTATAAGGGCAAGAAGATTTATATTCTCGCCCCACTGGTACGTACTCGTAAAGGACATTATAAAGAATTGTTCGAGCAAGTACGCAAAAAAGGATATCTCTATGTACGTGTAGACGGTGAGATACGTGAGGCATTGCCCGGCATGAAGCTGGATCGTTATAAGAACCATGATATCGAGGTAGTTATCGATAAACTGATTGTGACGGATAAAGATGATGTTCGTCTGAAAAATAGTGTGGCTACCGCGATGCAGCAAGGTGACGGTTTGTTAATGATACTTGATTTACAGTCCGAAAATGTGCGCCATTATAGCAAGCGGTTGATGTGTCCCGTTACAGGCTTGTCCTACCGTGAGCCGGCACCCCACAATTTTTCATTCAACTCTCCGCAAGGTGCTTGCCCTAAATGTAAGGGATTGGGAGTTGTGAATCAGATTGATGTGGAAAAAGTGATTCCGGATCGGGAACTTTCTATATACGAAGGAGCTGTCATTCCATTAGGTAAGTACAAGAATAGCATGATTTTCTGGCAGATTGCCGCTTTATTGGAGAAATATGAAGCTACCTTGAAGACTCCTGTTAAGGAGTTGCCAGATGAAGCCATTGATGAAATTCTCTACGGTTCGGATGAGCGTATTAAGATTAAAAGCTCTCTTATCGGCACTTCCTCCGATTACTTTGTAACGTTTGAGGGAGTAGTGAAGTATATTCAGATGTTACAGGAAAAGGATGCTTCCGCCACTGCGCAAAAGTGGGCGGAACAGTTTGCTAAAACTACTGTATGTCCTGAATGTAAAGGAGCGAGATTGAATAAAGAAGCCCTTCATTTCCGTATCCATGATAAGAATATCTATGAACTGTCTTGTATGGATATCAATGAGCTTTACGACTGGCTGATGAATGTCGATCAGTATCTGGATAATAAACAGAAACAAATTGCTGTCGAAATATTGAAAGAAATCCGTACCCGTCTGAAATTTCTGTTGGATGTGGGACTGGATTACCTTGCTCTTGACCGTGGTTCTGTAACCCTTTCCGGCGGCGAGAGTCAGCGTATTCGTTTGGCTACTCAAATCGGTTCGCAATTGGTGAATGTACTTTATATTCTTGATGAGCCGAGTATTGGCTTGCATCAGCGGGATAATCAGCGGCTTATTCATTCTCTGAAGGAGCTGAGGGATATTGGTAACTCCGTCATTGTTGTGGAGCATGATAAGGATATGATGATGGCTGCCGATTATGTGATTGATATGGGGCCGAAAGCCGGACGCTTGGGTGGTGAGGTTGTTTTTGCAGGAACTCCGAAGGAAATGTTAGAGACACATACGCTGACATCACAATATCTCAATGGTGAACGTGAGATAGAAATACCCAAAAAACGTCGTGAAGGTAATGGGCATAGCCTCTGGTTGCGTGGTGCACGGGGGAATAACCTGAAAGGGGTGGATGTGGAATTTCCTCTTGGTAAGTTGATCTGTGTCACCGGTGTATCCGGTAGCGGAAAATCTACGCTTATCAACGAAACATTGCAACCTATTCTTTCGCAGAAGTTCTATCGCTCGCTTCAGGATCCTCTGGAATACGATAGCATCGAAGGATTGGAAAACATCGATAAGGTGGTAAATGTGGATCAGTCTCCGTTGGGACGTACACCGCGTTCTAATCCGGCCACTTATACGGGAGTTTTTTCTGATATTCGTAATTTGTTTGTAGGCTTACCGGAAGCCAAGATACGCGGTTATAAACCGGGGCGCTTCTCCTTCAATGTGAGTGGCGGACGTTGTGAAGCATGCCAGGGAAATGGTTACAAAACAATTGAAATGAACTTCCTGCCCGATGTATATGTACCCTGTGAAGTCTGTCATGGCAAACGCTATAATCGTGAGACATTGGAAGTGCGCTTCAAGGGAAAATCTATTGCTGATGTACTGGATATGACCATTAACCGTGCGGTGGAGTTCTTTGAAAATGTGCCGCAGATTCTGAATAAGATTAAGGTGATACAGGAAGTCGGTCTGGGATATATAAAGTTGGGGCAATCTTCCACCACACTTTCCGGTGGTGAAAGCCAACGTGTAAAATTGGCTACGGAACTTTCCAAGCGAGATACGGGAAAAACCCTTTATATCCTTGATGAGCCTACTACCGGACTTCACTTTGAGGACATTCGTGTACTGATGAATGTACTTAATAAACTGGTGGACAAAGGTAACACAGTGATTGTCATCGAGCACAATCTGGATGTTATCAAGATGGCTGATTATATCATCGATATGGGTCCTGACGGTGGTAAGGGTGGGGGGCAACTCCTCAGCTGCGGCACACCGGAAGAAGTGGCGAAAAGTAAGAAGGGATATACTCCTAAATTCCTGAAAGAAGAATTAAAAGGATAAATTATGAAGATCAATAAAACAAATGCGGCAAGGCTTTTGGACAAGGCCAAAATTGCATACGAACTGATTCCCTATGAAGTGGATGAAAATGATTTGAGTGCTATTCATGTGGCTGATAGCTTGGGGGAGAATATCGAGCAGGTATTCAAGACCCTTGTACTGCATGGTGACAAGAATGGTCATTTTGTTTGTGTCATTCCTGGCGAACATGAAGTGGACCTGAAGCTGGCTGCTAAGGCTTCCGGTAATAAGAAGTGTGATCTTATTCCGATGAAAGAATTACTTCCTTTGACGGGATATATTCGTGGGGGATGTACTCCTATCGGAATGAAGAAACCTTTTCCTACATACATTCATGAATCTTGTCTCAATTATCCTTATATCTACATAAGTGCAGGTCAGCGTGGCCTGCAGCTTAAACTTGATCCAAATGATTTAATTAAGGAGGTTCATGCTGAAGTTTGCATCCTTTTTCATGACTAATTTCACTTTTTTACAGGTTATTTCAGCAAAATGTATATATTTGCATTTAATAAACGAAAATCAATCTAATTACTAATTTAAAAACTTATATCTATGTTCAACAAACATCCTAAAGGTCTGGTCGCCGCAGCACTCGCCAATATGGGCGAACGTTTCGGATTTTACATTATGATGGCAGTCCTTACTCTGTTTATCTCAGCGAAATTCGGTTTGTCCGAAACTGTGACCGGATATATTTATTCTGCTTTTTATGCATCAATTTATATATTGGCATTGGCAGGCGGTCTGATTGCGGATAAAACTAAAAACTTTAAAGGTACTATTTTGGCAGGCTTGGTCTTAATGGCTGTCGGTTATTTGATAATAGCCATACCCACTCCTACGCCTGTTCCCAGTATGGCACTTTATTTAACCTTAACCTGCTTCGGACTTTTAGTTATTGCTTTCGGTAATGGTTTATTCAAAGGAAACCTTCAGGCATTGGTAGGACAGATGTACGATAATCCTGTATATTCTAATTTGCGTGATGCTGGTTTCCAGATTTTCTATATGTTCATTAATATCGGTGGCTTTTTTGCTCCTTTCATTGCTATTGGCGTAAGAAACTGGTGGTTGAAAGTGAATAACTTCGATTACGATGCAACGTTACCTGAACTTTGTCATCAATATATAAATCACATTGATTCAGGAGCTGAGATGCCGGCTCAGGCTATGGAAAATTTGACAACTCTTTCTAATAGTGTGATTCTGGATGGACAAGCTGTAACAGATCTTCATGCTTTTGCAAACAGTTACCTGGATGTTTTCAATCGTGGTTTCCAATATGCATTTATGGCTGCTATTGTTGCGATGTTGATTTCTTTGGTGATCTATATTATCAATAAGAATCGTTTCCCAGACCCAGCACAGAAAGCTGTAGCAGCTAAGGGTAATAATCAAGCTGTTAGCAAAGAGGAAATAACAATGAGTGCAACTGAAATCAAACAGCGCATTTATGCTTTGTTTGCAGTGTTTGGAGTTGTAATCTTCTTCTGGCTGTCTTTCCATCAGAATGGTTATTCGCTGACTTATTTTGCAAGAGACTATGTTGATTTGAGTGTTATTAATATTGATTTGGGCTTTACACAAATAAAAGGTGCTGAGATATTCCAAAGTGTTAATCCGTTCTTTGTAGTCTTCCTGACGCCATTTATTATGTGGTTATTCGGCTCATTGAAGAAAAAAGGCAAAGAACCTTCTACTCCTATGAAGATTGCTATTGGTATGGGGATCGCTGCATTAGCTTATGTGTTCCTGACAGTATTCTCATTCACTTTGCCGACTAAAGAAGTATTAGGTACAATGTCTGCTGCTGAAGTAAGTGCCATTCGTGTCACTCCTTGGGTTATGGTAGGTTTGTATTTTATCTTGACGGTTGCCGAATTGTTTATTTCCCCACTGGGATTATCATTCGTATCTAAGGTAGCTCCACCGCATTTGCAAGGCTTAATGCAGGGGTGTTGGTTGGCTGCAACGGCTGTCGGTAATTCATTGCTGTTTATTGGTGGTATTCTGTATACTACTGTTCCAATGTGGGCTTGCTGGCTGGTGTTCGTAGGTGCTACGGGTGCATCCATGATTGTTATGCTCTCTATGGTGAAATGGCTGGAACGTGTGGCAAAATAGTGATAGAATAATATAAAAAATTAAAGGCTGCGCAAGGTTCTCTTTTGAACTGCGCAGCCTTTAATTTTTAATTTTCAATTTCTAATTGATCTCCAGTCCCATTATAAAATCATTCATATAATATCCGTTTCCTATCGGAAAATCCCCTTCCCTCAATTTCTTCATTCCCATACGTTCATAGAAATTCAGCGCTTTGTTGTTACGGTTCACATTTAATTCCATCAAGCATGGACCGGGATGTACTTCCTTGATATATTTGACGGCTTCATGGAATAAGAAGCTACCGCAATGTGATCCTTGAAAAGAGGGGAGTACATATATTTTCTGTAAGTGAAATAGATCTTCACCTTGTTGTTGTACAGATACATAACCACACACTTCCTTGTCCTTGTATCCAATGAAATAGACATGCCCTTCTTCTTCCATTTGCTTGCGGATGTTCTCTATGGAGTACATCCATTCCATCATGTAATCGTTTTGTTCCGGTGAAAGTATGTCCTTGTAAGTCTCCGGAAATATCTGCCATGCAAGTTTATGAATCAGCTCACAATCGGCTGTAGTTGCTTTTCTGATAGTTAACATAGTTCATTGTATTTATATCTTTTCCGCAAAGATACATTTTTCTCTTATATGTTATTCTCTCCCTTGGTGCTTTATTAATAAGGTGTGAATAGATAATAGTGTTAATTAAATAAAATATAAGGTACTTTGTATTGCATAGTACTAAGATAATACATATATTTGTGTCATACAAAGAAAGGCTCTATTTCAATCAGTTGCTATCTTTGCTGTAAAATAGAAAATTGTCGAATCGTAAACTAATAAGAGATGGACGTAAATAATGTAAAGTCGCAAATGCGTAAGGGCATGTTAGAGTATTGCATCATGCTACTGCTTCACAAAGAACCGGCCTATGCTTCGGATATTATCCAGAAACTTAAGGAAGCCAAGCTGATCGTAGTGGAAGGAACGCTTTACCCGCTGCTCACTCGTCTGAAGAATGACGATTTATTAAGTTACGAATGGATAGAGTCCACACAAGGACCACCACGTAAATATTACAAGCTCACTCCGAAAGGGGAAGTTTTTCTTGGAGAGTTGGAAATTTCCTGGCGTGAGTTGAATGAAACAGTGAATCATATAGCCAACTATTAGATTCAAGATATTAAAAACCTCGTATCAGTATAAATTTTAAAAACAAATAGCAATGAAAAAGACATTAACAGTAAATTTGGGCGGAACTGTTTTCCACATTGATGAAGACGCCTATCGCCTTTTGGATAACTATCTATGCAATCTGAAACTGCACTTTAGAAGACAAGCCGGTGCTGACGAGATTGTAAATGACATCGAACTCCGCATCTCTGAACTTTTTTTAGAGAAGCTGACTGCTGGCTCTCAGGTGATCACTATAACTGATGTAGAAGAAGTAATCAATCGTATGGGGAAACCTGAAGAGATGGAAACAGGGACTGAGGAGAATGCTGCTTCCGGTTCCGGAAGTACGAAGGGCGCCTCCGGTGAAGGTTATGGTTCCGGTTCCTGGAATAGTGATAATAATTCTTCTTATACTTCAACCCGTCGCCGTTTGTATCGCAATCCGGACGATAAAATGCTGGGTGGCGTGATAGGGGGACTTAGTGTTTATTTAGGTTGGGATTCCACTTGGTTCCGTTTGGTTCTTGTTTTTTGCGCAATCTTTGGTTTCAAGTTCTTGATCCCTATCTATATCATTTGCTGGATAGTGATTCCCGAAGCTCGTACGGCGGCTGAAAAGTTGAACATGCGTGGTGAAGCTGTTACGGTAGAGAACATTGGAAAGACTGTAACTGATGGTTTTGAGAGAGTTACAAATAATGTAAACGATTATATGAAGTCTGATAAACCTCGTACTTCTATGCAAAGGACTGGTGATACATTATTAATGATTGTCGGTTGGTTCCTGAAGATTTGTCTGATTATTGTGGCTATCATTTGCAGTCCGGTACTGTTTGTTTTCGGTATTGTATTTGTGGCTTTGCTCTTTGCCGCTATTGCAGTTGCTATTGGTGGTGGTGCAGCGTTGATGTCTTGGTTCCCGGCTATTGATTTTGTATTACCTACATCTCCTTTGTCAGCCATCGTACTATATATTGCAGGTATCCTCGTAGTGGGTATTCCTCTGGTTAGCCTTGTTTTCGCAATCTTCCGTCCGGTGTTCAATTGGCAACCTATGGTTTCCGGGTTGAAGTGGACATTGCTCATTCTGTGGATTGTTAGTGCTACCATCTTCTTTATCTGCTATACCATGCAAGGATTTACATTCCCGGAATTGCTGATGCGAGGGTAACAGATTGTTATTTTAGTTTTTCTGGGGGCTTGGAGATATTCTTTAAAATATCTCCAAGCTATTTTAATTAACCATAAATATAAATACTATGAATCGGACGCGTTTTTATTATCTTGACTTATTACGGGTTTTCCTTACTATGTTGGTGTTCTATCATCATTCTGCGGTTGCTTTCGGAGCTTCCGGTGGATGGTATTACATATCGAAGGAAACAACTACCGGTCTAACTCAAGGATTGCTCTCAGCATCTATGGGCATTGACCAATCCTATTTTATGAGTCTTTTCTTTTTTATCTCTGCCTATCTGATGCCCTTTTCTTTTGATCGTAAAGGAATGAAATCTTTTATATACGATCGTCTCAACCGTTTAGGGATTCCTCTTTTGATTTATAGTTTTCTAGTCAATCCTCTATTAATATATTGGATATATGGTGTATGGGGTAGACCGGGTTTTGGACCGATGTGGTTTGTATTTACACTGTTGATTTTTGAATTTAGTTATGCTGTTTATCGCCATTTTTGTACAAAGCGGTTGGCACTGAATTGGAAATATCCTGCAATAATGGGTATTCTTCTATTTATGCTAATGACGGGTGCCGCAGCATTCCTCATTCGGCTTTATGTTCCTGTAGGAAGTGAAGTTTTAGGATTACAGCTGGGGTTCTTTCCTTTATATATAGGTATGTATTTGTTGGGAATTGTGGCGCATCGTAATCATTGGCTGGATAAAATCTGTGTGAAGAATGCACTTCCCTGGTTTCTTATAGCAATTCTTTGTGGCATTCCTTCTTTATTGATTGTAATGAGTAGTTTTTCAGAACAGATGGATTTATTCTCGGGTGGATGGAATTTGCAGGCTTTATTTTATGCCCTTTGGGAACCTGTTATGTGTGTGGGTATTTGCTATTTTCTGTTAGCATACGGGAAGGCTCATTGGGACAAACCGATGCCTTTGGTCCAGAAATTGTCCACTGATAGTTACGCGGCTTATTTTATTCATCCTGTTGTTGTGGTAGGTTGCATATTTGTTGTGGAACTTTTGCCGGTCTCTCCATTGATGCGATTGGCATTGGTTTGTGTGGTGGGCATTCCGTGTTGTTTTATTGCGGCAAGAGGAGTGAGGTTAGTGCTGGGAACGGTTGGCGTGAAGATGTAACAAAAAAAAGGGAGTTCGAAAAATTCGGAACTCCCTTTGTGTATAATCATCTCTGATTTATTTCTTCATCCTTAGTACTCTGATTCCTGTCCAGTTATCATTATTCTGTAGCATTTGTCCTAAAGCCACTTTGGAAACCACCACTTTCTTTTCTTTAGAAGAAGCATGCAGCAGACTCAGTTTGCCGTTTACATAGAAAGCAATACCCATATGAGCCACATCCAATCCCGGAGTATTCGTTGTAATAGCAATGATATCACCATTCTTTATCCAAGGCAGTCCATTAAACGGTAGCTTATCTTTGGGAACATAATGAAATTCCTGACCATTCAATGACTTCTCGATTTCTTTCATTTTTGCTACATTCTCCGGAGATTTACTCAGCTGCTTGTACAGTTCCGGATGAGAAGACATGTAAGAAAGAGAAACTTTCTGCGTGTATGGACTGTAAGTTGTTGTTACGTCTTCCAGGAAACCGTTACGAACACCATTGTTTACCCAGTCTGCAATGTAATGCAGGCGTGAAGGATAACCGTTGATTTTTCCATCACGGTAGCGGATCTTTTGCAGATTGGTAGCAAAATCGCCTTCAGCTACCTGTCCGTCTTCGGTAGGAGAGAGGGCCATAGCAAGAGTATATTCTACAAAGGTGGTGCAGTCTACTTCATCACAATTGATGATAAGTTCTTCTTCGCCATCAGTAACTTCCAACGTATGTGCTACGTAAGGAATATCCAGAAAATTTATTCCATTGTTCAGCATGGCGTTGTCTTTCTCATCTGTCTGAGCACTGACAGTAGCTACACAAAGCGCACTGAACAGGAGGGTAATCATTGTTTTCATTGTTCTTTCGTTTATTAATATAAATAAAAAAGGATGTCGCAAAAGTACGACATCCTTTTCATAAATCCTTAATTTGGACAGATTAAATTTAATATTGATAGATTAAATTTTTGTAATCCGCCTTTTTGTCAAATGGTACGATGGAGAAGCCGTATTCAATGGCATTTTCTACACCGGGTCGAATCAGATACGGTTCGTGTGCTATAGCTCCCCAACTATTATCACCACCTACACCCATCATACGATAGTCGATAAACATATCTACCTGTTTTACAGGTTGTGGGTCGGTGAGGTGACGATGATTCGTTTCGTTGGTACGTGGAGCGCCATTGTCGATGGTTTCGCCGCTATCCAGACTTCCAAGCAGATAGTTGGAAGCATTCAGTTCAAACGTACGGTCGGCAATGAAGAGTAAACCAGCTTTTTGTTTAGTGGTGAGTGCACACCAGTAAATATCCGTACGATGCTCATTTTCTTGCGGACGGATGTACGGTTCGTACAAGTCCTTTATCGGAGTAGTATATTCTCCGATAAACTGGGAAGTGCGACGATCACGATAGTTCTCTTCCGGACCACGGCCGTAGTAAGTAAGGTCGTTTAATATTTCCGATAATTGCATACGCAAACCTACACGGGGTATCATCGGAGTTTCCGTACCTTCGGCTACAAAGCGATTATCCACTTTGATAATGCCATTGGCAAAGACTTTATAGGTAATTTCCCACTGCGCATCTACCTGCGGAAAACGATAGGTAACTTTTACAATGGACTTGTCACCATCTTTAGAAACATTGAACGATTCTGCCTTAGGTGTCTGGTAACTGGCCTCACGCCATGCTTTCAGGCGAGTGGGAAGCTTTGCTCCGTAATCATTATCGGTAGGTGCACGCCAGAAGAAAGGTTGCGGGCCCTGGCCGTTATGGATATACTCTTGTTTCTTATAGATATAAGAGGTCAGCAAGCCGCTTTGTTTATCAAATGTAGCCTTGAAATCATCACCGCTGAAAACAACCTGTGAAAAGACTTCATCTACTTTAGCGGGATCCATGCGTACCACTTCTTTCTTAAAGAACGGGTGCACATAAGTTTGTTCACGTGCGATTACCGTACCAACCGGTAAGAAAGGTTCTGCATTACGTATGGTTGCATAGAACTCGATGCGTACATCTCCCGTAGTATTCTTTTCTTTAGGAATACCTTGCAGGAATGCACTGGTAGCCGTCTTGCCCGGAGCAGCATTGATATTGTCCATCTGACCTTTATAAATTTCTTTTCCATGATCGCGAACGACATAGTGGAAATCATATTTATTCAGATCAGTAAATGAGAAGTCATTGCGTATCTGCACCGTGCAGGTTTGCGGATCGAACTTAATGAATTTAATGTTCTGATAAACCTTACCCATCTCAATCGTCTGGGGTTTTATACTGCGGTCGGGATAAACTACACCATTAATACAGAAGTTGCCATCGGAAGGAGTTCCGGTATCGCCGTAGTCACCACCATAATTCCAGTATTTGCGTCCGTCACTGGTCTTGGCGGCAAAGCCTTGATCTACCCAGTCCCAGATACAACCACCCTGCAATATCGGATATTTCTCAATCACATCCCAATAGTCCTGGAAGTTGCCAAGACTGTTACCCATAGCATGAGCATATTCACACAGGATAAGCGGACGAGTCATTTCCTTATTCTGGGCATACTTTTCAATAGATTGGGGAGAAGAGTACATCGGACAATAAATATCTGTATTCCATTCTAATCCGGCACGTTCATACTGGATAGGACGGCTATCAAGCATCTTCAGCGTATTATAGGTAACGTAGAAGTTCAGTCCGTTTCCAGCTTCGTTACCCAATGACCAGATGATTACAGACGGATGATTCTTATCGCGTTCGTACATGTTCATGGTACGGTCGAGGTGAGCATTCATGAATAACGGATTATTACCCAAAGTACCACCTACATTGAGGTTATAACCCATACCGTGGCTTTCAATATTTGCTTCATCAATTACGTACATGCCATATTGGTCGCAAAGTTCGTAGAAGCGTTCCTGTTGCGGGTAGTGGCAAGTGCGTACGGTGTTCACATTATACTTTTTCCAGAGTTCGAAATCCTTAATCATAAGATCTTCCGGAACGTAATGCCCCGTGTATTCATTATGCTCGTGTACATTCACACCTTTTATAAGGATAGGCACGCCATTCACAAGCAGTTGCTTATCCTTAATCTCTATCGTACGGAAACCTACCTTGCAACTGGTAGCTTCTATTACTTCGCCATTGGTGCGCTTCAGACTGATGACGAGTGTATAAAGATTAGGCGTTTCAGCTGTCCAATGCTTGACACCACGGAGGGTTTTCTTTGTGAATTCTACTTCATTCTGATCACCTTCCACACGGGTAGAGGATTGGGTTACTTGCTGATCCTGATCATCGAGTAAACGATAGGAAACTACATAAGGAGACTTTATATCACTTTCGTTCGTAAGCTTCACTTTCAGTTGCAGGATACCATCCTTGTAATAAGGATCCAGCGGAGTCTCTACCTTGAAGTCTGCAATATGGATTTTGGGCGTGGCATAGAGATAGATATCGCGCTCTATACCGCTGATGCGCCAAAAGTCCTGACATTCCAGATAATTGGCATCCGAGAAACGGTGTACCTGAATGGCAATCATATTCTTGCCTTTTTTGACCATGGCGGTAACGTTGAAGCGGGCAGGAGTTTTGGCATCCTTGCTCATACCTACAAACTTGCCATTCATGTAATAGAAAGCAGCACCGCGCACACCGTCTGCACTGAGGAAGATTTCTTTTCCATCCCAGTCATTACCTACGACGAAATCGCGGCGATATGTACCTGTCGGATTCCAGTCTTTGGGTACATAAGGCGGATTAGGCTTGTCCCAATAAGGTTCGTAACCCTTAGAACAGAACTCGTAAGGCTGGTTGACGTAGATTGGAGTACCGAAGCCTTGCAATTCCCAGTTGCCCGGCACATTGATGTCCGGCCAACGGTTCACCTCAGTACGCACGTTCATGAAGTCTGTGGGACGGTCGGCAAAGTTTTCCACATAGTTGAACTTCCATTTCCCGTTGAGGGATAGGCGGCTGGCTCCGTTCGTCCGGTTGTTGACGATAGCATCTTCTTCGGTGGCATAAGAAGTGAATGTGCTCCGGGGAGCCTCTTTGTTGATACTGGTCAACTTCGGATTGGTCAACTGGTCGTAACGGTCTTCCTGTGCCTGAAGGGCGAGGGGTAGTAATACGAGACAGGTGATAAAAGTCAATTTTTTCATGAGTTGATATATTAATTATTTTTTCTCGAATTTCACCCCGTCACGCAACCACTTCTCCAGTTCTTCTGTCCACTGGCGTTTGTAAGTGAAGTTATCGCGGAAGCCCCAGCCATGTCCGCCAATGGGGTAGATGTGCATGGAAACGGGAACTTTCTGTTGGTTGAGAGCAAGGAAGTAGCCGATACTATTCATGGGCGGTACAGCGCCATCATCAGCAGAAAGTACGATGAAAGCTTGTGGAGAGCGGGGAGATACACGACGTTCCAGAGAATACGCATCTTCCAGTTCTTTGGTCGGATTATCACCAAGAAGGTTCTTGCGTGAACCTCCATGAGTAATACCCGGTACCATCGAGATTACCGGATAAAGTAATATCTGAAAGTCCGGACGCGTTTCATCACTACTGTAAAGTGTAGAGAGAGAAGCAGCCAGGTGTCCGCCTGCCGATGCTCCCATAACGCCTACCTGATTCGAATTGATACCCCATTCTTTTGCATGCTGGCGAATCATGCGGATAGCCTGTTCTGCATCTGAGAGGGGCACTTCGCGGTTCCCGTTCGGCATACGATATTTCAGAACGGCATACGTGATTCCCTGTGTGTTGAACCAGGATGCCATGTCATGGCCTTCGTGATTCATGGCCAGGCGGGCATATCCGCCGCCCGGACACATCAAGATAGTCATGCCGTTCGGCTTTGCCGGACGATAAACCGTGATGGTGGGATTAACGACATTGGCCACACGGCCGCCGTTCAAATCTTCCTGATCTCCTGTCAGGCCATTTGTATTAGGAGCACCGTTGGGCCACAAGGGTATCTCAACGGGCTTCTGAGCAGATAGCAAAGTTGACATAAACAGTGCTGTGATAAATAAAATTGTTCTCATTGTATTTCTATTATTTGGTTTTCATCGAAGCCTTGATGAAGTAAATTATCAGTAATGCATAAGCACCCAATGCCAGTACTTCGGACCACGTATTGTTTACCCAGGCATCATTTACCAGATTGATACCTCCGAAACGCATTGCTGCACTGACTACGCCCATAAGCGCACCACCGGCAATGAAACCGGATGCCAGCAACGTACCTTTTTCGCCACGTTCTGCATTAAGAGCGGCATCTTTGCTACGGCTGGTTACGTACCAGTTCACAGCACCACCCACAACGAGAGGAATGTTCAGTTGTAACGGAATAAACATACCCAATGCAAATGCCAATGCGGGAATTTTGAATGCATTCAGTACGATAGCAAGTACTGCACCAATGCCGTAAAGCAACCAGGGAGCACCCACGCCATTCATTAGCGGTTCGATCACTGCCGCCATCGCATTAGCTTGCGGAGCAGCCAGTTGTCCGCTGGTAAATCCGTATGTCTTATTCAGGATAATCATTACACCACCTACGGTTGCAGCTGAAACAATCGTTCCGAGAAACTTCCAGGCTTCCTGTTTGGCGGGTGTACTACCCAACCAATAACCGATTTTCAAGTCAGTAATGAACCCACCTGCCATAGATAGTGCCGTACACACAACACCACCCATAACCAATGCGGCTACCATTCCCTCCGGACCTTTCAAACCAACAGATACCATCACTACCGATGCCAGAATCAATGTCATCAGCGTCATGCCGGAAACCGGGTTCGTACCTACGATTGCAATGGCATTGGCAGCCACAGTCGTAAACAGGAAAGCGATACCTGCCACCAACAGAATAGCTACCACAGTATGCAGCAAATTGCCTTGCATCACATCGAAGTAGAAGAATAAGAATACCAGTAACAGCGTTATAATAGAACCGATAGCAATAATCTTCATAGAAATATCGCGCTGAGTACGCTTCATGCTGGCTTCTACATTGGATTTTCCACCCATCTCCTTAGCTGCCAGTCCTACAGCACTCTTGATAATGCCCCACGACTTGATGATACCGATGATACCTGCCATAGCGATACCGCCGATACCGATGCTCTTGGCATAATAATTGAAAATCTCTTCGGGAGCCATGCTGCCTACGGTAGCCACAATTGACGGATTCCACTGGTTCAGCACGCTGTCACCCCAGATCATGGACATTCCCGGAATGATAATCCACCATACAGCCAGTGAACCGGCACAGATGATGGAAGCATATTTCAGACCTACAATATAGCCCAAACCGAGTACAGCCGCACCTGTATTCACTTTGAATACCAGTTTTGCTTTATCAGCCAACATCTCACCAAAGCCGCATACACGTGTGGTGAAATTTTCGTTCCACCAGCCGAATGTGGCAACGATGAAGTCATACAGACCTCCGATAATACCGGCCAACAGCAACGGCTTGGCTTGGCTTCCGCCTTTCTCGCCCGATACCAGTACCTGTGTGGTAGCTGTTGCTTCGGGGAAAGGATACTTACCATGCATATCACTTACAAAATATTTACGGAACGGAATGAGGAAGAGAATACCCAACACACCTCCCAGCAGAGAGCTGATGAATACCTGGGTGAAAGTAACTGTGATTTCTTCCGGATAAGTTTCTTGCAGAATGTATAAGGCGGGCAGGGTAAAGATGGCACCTGCCACGATAACGCCGGAACTGGCGCCGATGGATTGGATAATGACATTTTCACCTAACGCATTCTTACGTTTGGCTGCGCCTGATACGCCCACGGCAATAATTGCAATAGGAATGGCTGCTTCGAACACTTGTCCTACTTTCAATCCCAGATAGGCTGCCGCAGCCGAAAAGAGGATAGCCATAGCGATACCCCATAATACAGACCAAAGGTTAACTTCCGGGTACTTCTTGTCAGGGCTCATCAACGGGTTGTAGACTTCGCCCGGTTTCAGTTCACGGAATGCATTTTCCGGTAGACCGGTCAATTTCTCTTCTTCTTGTTTCATAGTTTCTTAATTGCTTTTATGTTTTATAGTTATTATGTCGTCAATTAATTGTTTATTTTATCCAAATCAGCTTCAAAGAAAGCAAAAAAAAAGGAGAATTGAAAAATTCTCCTTTATTCTTATATATAAAGATGCTTATTTTGCATCTTTCGGTGTCATATCTCCTTCTACAAAGAGTCTCATCATTTCTGTTTTGGCATTCGTGCGCAAAGTGATGGACTTTTTGAAGTGTCCCGGATACTTGCCTGTTCCGTTGTAAGTAATCTTAACGGTTCCGGTTTTGCCCGGCAATACGGGTTCCTGGGTATATTCGGGAACTGTACATCCACAGGAAGCTACGGCTTGATGTATAACCAGCGGAGCATCGCCCACATTGGTGAATGTGAATACACAACTTACTACCGGATCATTTTCAGAAAACGTACCGAAGTTATGTGAGGTCTTATCAAACTTAATATCAGCTTTCCCCTGTGCCGAAACGTAACCAATGCTCAGTACGAGCATAAACATATACAATGTAAGTCTTTTCATGTCTATAAATCTTTTGTATTACACAGTGGGCAAAGGTAAGGCATTTTTGTGAAAATTAATCCAATGATGTGCGAAATAGTATTAAATGCGCCTCAGAAGGTGCTGTGGCGTATGATTAATAGTGAAAAATAAGGGAAAGAGAGTGCCGAAATCAGCTCTGTATCATGCAGGTATTTCTCTTTTTCCGTGCCTACGTTCTCGAAATAATGATAGTTATATTCGGGATGGAGATGGATGCAACGGTGAACTTCTTCGGTACATTGAGAAAGTTTCATGATGACAATGGTAGTCTTTTCCTCCATATATTTCTCTATTTCTTCGGCGGTAATGATACCGGGAATGACGGTCAGGCGTTCCTCCTGGCTGGCAATATGAAGTCCTGCACAAGCACCTGCTGCAATGAAGGCGGGGATACCGGCAATGTGTTGCACAGGAATATTGTCGGCTTGCAGTTTCTCAAAGATATAGTGTACGGAAGAATAGAAACCTGCGTCTCCTTCGGCAACGATACAGACTTTTTTATTTTCTTTATGAAGAAGGGAAGCTTCGTTATGCACTTTATCGTAAGCTGCGAAAGCCTGTTCCCGGTTCTTACTCATAGGCAATGCAAAGCGGGAGAGGGCAGTATCCGGAATATCCAGTGCATGCAGTATGTCGGCAGCACGCGAGAATATCCGTCCGTTTGCAGTGCGAGTTTCAGGACAAAAGATACAATCGGCACTTTGCAGGGCTTTCAAGCCTTTCAGGGTGATAAGGTCCGGTTCGCCGGGACCGAGGGATACGAATATGACGGGGTTGGACATTTTGTTAGTGATTAATGGTTAGTGTTTAGTGATAAGCACCTCCCCATAATAACTTTTATGGGGAGTGCAAAATTGGGGATTTTCTGAATATAAAACAAAATAAAACCCGATTTCTTGTTTATCTATCTTTTCTTGCTTACTAAAGTCAAACGCTCTGGTGCAACGGTACTTTTTAATGAACCGAATGCAATAATAGCTTGCTTGCCAACTTGATGCTATCAATATACTTGTCTGCCGTTCAATGAAGTAAAGGCCTGTACGATAAAAGGTTAGCGTGTAAAGTCTGAAAACTGTTGGAAAAAACGGTTGAAAGACTTGATTTCGCCTTCCTGATGTAGTATATTTGTAGGGCTTTGGAGAGAATATAACTTTAATAGTAAACCTAAAAAACTTAGCAAATGACAAAATCTAATCTTTCTTTTCCGGACTTTGGCGGATATGTATTATTACTGCCGGTTTTCTTGTTTTTAGTAATATAATTTTATTGTTTAGAATTGGGATATCCGTTCTTGGAATAATTACATACGAAAAACGATAAAGGCGATACTTCCTCATAAGGATTATCGCCTTTTTTGTTTGTATTTATCGCTTTTTGCTTTTAAGTACCCCTTTTACGTTTTTAATAAACGTTGGATACATTCTTTAAAAATGTTCCTGTTATTCTTTAAAAACGCTGTTTATTGTTATTAATAGGGTTGTTAACTTTGTTGTGATTTATTTTTGATGATTACAATTTGTTCATCTCTTCTGTTTTCACGGGAATGGTAAATAAAAAGCGACGAAAAAAAGAGAATAATAAGCTGTTTTTGTATACAATTCCTATGATTTTACAATAGAGTGTTTTTAAATTAATGCGGATCAAAGGCAGTTGCGCGGTTTCCCTGTTTCCGTGAAATGCTGTACATGGAAAACCTTTGCCGATTTGTCGGGTTCAGCGCCGGGCAGACCGTCTTATTTCACTGAAAAACAATAAAAAGTGGATTCATCACCTCCCATGAATGGCACTTTTTGTATATTTGCAAACTGTTACAAATGTATATGAATAAAAAACAAATACGAAGTTATAGATACGATATATATGCTGAATAATAAAAATCAAGATTTTCATAATGCACGTAAACTGGCACTGACAAAAGCATTTCCGGTAATGCTTGGTATAGCTTTTCTTGGTGTCGGATATGGGGTGTATATGCGTTCCTGCGGTTTTGACATGATATGGCCTATCTGCATGGCGGCTACTATATTTGCCGGTTCAATGGAGTTTGTTACCGTCAGCTTATTGCTTAGTACGTTCAATCCCGGTTATGCCTTGTTGCTGACGCTGATAGTGAACGGAAGACATCTGTTTTATGGAATATCCATGTTGGAAAAGTATAGGGGAATGGGAAGAAAGAAACTATGGGCTGTTTCCGGATTGATAGACGAAGCGTTTTCGTTAAACTATATGACAGATGTGCCTCCGGGAACAGACCGGAATTGGTTCATGTTATTTGTTTCGTTGTATCTTTATATATCATGGATAGGGGGTACTGTTGTTGGTGCAGTTTCTGCTTGTAAAGCCGTTGTGGACATCAAGGGAGTGGGCTTTGTAATGACAGCCCTGTTTATCGTGATATTTATTAGCCAGTGGCAAAAAGAACGCACACACGGCAGTTCCATATTAGGATTAGTGGTTGCGGGGGGATGTCTTCTACTTTTTGGCAAGACATATTTCATGCTTCCTACCATTTTGATTATCACTACTATTTTTACGGTGCGTTGGTTGACTACAAAGGATAAGGAGAAATTGGTATGACGGTCACAGAACAAATTGTTACTATATTCATCGTGGCGCTTGTCACACAGCTTACCCGTTGGATTCCTTTCTGGGTTTTCAGGTCTTCTGCGCACACTCCCCAATATGTAAACTATTTAGGTAGAGTACTACCTCCAGCCATATTCGGTATGTTGGTAGTCTATTGCTATAAAGATATAGATTTTCTATCACCTTCATACGGCACTCCGGAAATACTATCGGGTATCTGTGTAGTCGTTATTCAAATGCTTTTTAAGAATATGGCTTGCTCTATTTTATTAGGGACGGGATTGTATATTCTACTCATAAACTGAAATATAGTTATAACGAAATATGACCTTACATGGGGTAGGGCGTTACGAAAAGCGGAGATGATGAAATAGATTGCTTCTTTTTATTTGCATTAGCTTCCGGAATAGCGTATATTTGTACTTCGGCATACGACAAAGAACTCTAACTTTTTAATATCATGATAGATTATCAATTAAATACCCGCCTGAACGGGAACTTGGCAATGACCTTTTGTTTCCACGAAAATAAAGCACTGCAACAGGATACTACTTTATATAAGTTCATTTGGGTACGAAGTGGAAACTTGACTCTAGAGATAGACCATATTCCCATACAGTTGGAACAGGACGAAATCATAAGTCTTACTCCTTTGCAGCATATTGAAATTAAATCGGTGGAGGGAGAGTACCTCACTTTTCTGTTCAACAGCAATTTCTACTGTATATTCGGTCATGATGACGAAGTATCCTGTAACGGTTTCCTTTTTCATGGTTCTTCCCGGGTGATGAAACTGAAACTTTCACCGGAACAATCTGCTAATCTGAATGACATTATTCGTATTTTCCGGCAGGAGTCCGCCGTTCGCGATAATCTGCAAGAGGAAATGTTACGTATCATTCTCAAACGTTTTATCATCACCTGTACCCGCATTGCCCGTGAAAAGTGTGGCGTCACGCCGGAACAGGAAAAAGCCTTTGATATCGTCCGCCGTTTTTATATTCTGGTTGATCAGCACTTCCGCGAAAAGAAGCAGGTACAGGATTATGCCGACCTGTTATTCCGTTCCCCAAAGACACTCTCCAATTTGTTTGCCTCCTGCGGAGTACCTTCCCCGTTGCGTATTATCCATGAACGGATAGAGGCGGAAGCCAAGAGATTACTGCTCTATACCCCTAAAAGTGCCAAGGAAATCAGCGAACTGCTGGGCTTCGAGGATTTGTCCACTTTCAGCCGCTTTTTCAAGAAAATGACCGGTGAAAGTGTATCGAATTTCCGTAAATTGAACACAACGGGAAATATTGCCAACTGATACGGCAGAATTGCCATTTCATGCTCCGACATAAACCCCGATTTTTGCATCAGGAAAACAAAACAATTAATTAATGCAATAATCGTATGGAAACAAAATTAAAATCTATGTTCGTAGCAGCCCTGACACTGGCTGCATCTACTCAGAAATTAGGTATCAATCTTATCCGTGTATCAATTCTTATTATTTTCGTTTGGATCGGCGGGTTGAAGTTCTGGAATTATGAAGCGGAAGGCATCGTACCTTTTGTGGCAAACAGCCCTTTCATGAGCTTCTTCTATACACACGATGCTCCCGATTATAAAGAGTATAAGCTGAAAGAAGGAGAATTTGATGCTGTGAAGCATGAGTGGCACAAAGAGAATAACACATATGGCTTTTCTCATGGACTGGGTATTCTTATCATGAGCATCGGTATCCTTACATTCCTCGGCATATTTTGGCCGAAAGTAGGACTGGTAGGTGCGGGACTTGCTATTATCATGACTCTCGGAACGCTTTCTTTCCTTGTCACCACGCCCGAAGTATGGGTGCCCAACCTGGGCAGTGGCGAGTTCGGTTTCCCTTTATTGACCGGTGCAGGAAGATTAGTTATAAAAGATACAGCCATTTTGGCCGGCGCAATTGTTGTATTAGCAGACAGTGCCAGGAGCGTACTGGAACAATTAAAAAAATAGAGATATGAAAAAGTATGATGCCATTATCATTGGTTTCGGCAAGGGTGGGAAGACTCTGGCTGCCGAATTTGCAAAACGTCAGAAGACGGTTGCCATAGTAGAACGTTCGGATCGTATGTATGGAGGCACATGTATCAATATCGGCTGTATTCCTACAAAGACGTTGGTACATCTGGCTAAGGAAACTCCGGTAAAGGCTACGTGGGAAGAGAAGAAGGATTATTATCGTCAGGCCATTGGTCGTAAAGAAGAGGTGACTTCTTTCCTGCGGAATAAGAACTATCATAATCTGGCTGATAATCCTAATGTGACTGTGTATACAGGTGTCGGATCGTTTGTCGGTCCTGATGTGGTAGAAGTACGGACGGAGACGGAAGTAATTGAATTGCAGTCGTCTCAGATATTTATAAATACCGGTGCGGAAACCATCGTACCACCTATTGATGGAATAAAAGAGAATCCCCGCGTATACACCAGCACTTCCATCATGGAACTGAAAGAACTTCCCGAACGGCTGGTGATTGTGGGTGGAGGCTATATCGGCTTGGAATTTGCTTCCATGTATGCCTCTTTCGGTTCGAAGGTGACGGTACTCGAAGGGTATCCCGAACTGATTGGCCGCGAAGACAGGGATATTGCCGCCAGCGTACAGACCGTATTGGAAAAGAAAGGTATTATATTCCATCTCAACGCAAAGGTACAATCCGTGGACGGTGCAACAGTGATTTATGAGGATGCTGTAACTCATGAAATCCATCATCTGGAAGGAGATGCTATCTTATTGGCAACAGGGCGTCGTCCGAATACTTCGGGACTGAACCTGGAAGTTGCCGGCGTGAAAGTGAATGAACGGGGAGCCATTATTGTAGATGAGTGGCTGCGTACTACTAATCCGGCCATCCGTGCCATTGGTGATGTAAAAGGCGGATTACAATTCACCTATATTTCATTGGACGATTACCGCATTATCCGCGAGGATTTATTCGGTGCAGGAGAACGACGTACGGACGACCGTGAGCCTGTGAGTTATTCGGTATTTATGGATCCTCCTCTGGCACGTGTAGGACTGAGTGAAATGGAGGCCCGTAAGAAAGGACTGAACATAAAGGTGAATACACTTCCCGTAGCAGCCATTCCGCGGGCACGTACTTTAGGTGAGACTGACGGGTTGTTTAAGGTAGTAGTGGATGCTGATACAAATAAGATTCTGGGCTGTTCCCTGTTCGGACCGGAAACAAGTGAGATTATTAATATCGTATCTATTGTAATGAAAACGGGACAGGAATATACTTTCTTGCGTGATTATATATTTACACATCCCAGCATGAGCGAAGCATTGAATGATCTGATGAATTTTTAGACGTTCTTATATAAGAGGTGTTCGGGCACAAATTCGGTTAAATTATAGGACGGGTATTTGCGTATCTCCCCAAAAATGACGAATATTGTGCTCGAATTCTATACCTTTTTATTGTCATGAAACGAACTACTGCAATAACTGTCTCCCTTTTAAGTATTTTATGTGTGGCTTGTGGCCCGAAAAACAAACAAAATTCTACTGATCTACAGGCTACCACAGCTTCTGCATCAGCCACAGACTCTATTTATCCGGTCTATGCCCAAGGGTTTGAAGTGAAATATCTTCCCAATCATGTCCGCTTGGTGGACTTGCGCGATCCTCAAAATGAAAGTAGTAATACTTTCCATTATGCATTGGTGCCCCGGGGGATGAAACCCGAAGCAATTCCTTCTGATTATACGGTGATCGAAACACCTGTGCGCAGTGCCATTTGCATGACTTCTTTACAATTATCCAATTTCATCAAACTGGAAGCCTGCGATAAGGTGGTGGGTATAACCAGTACACGACATTTGTTCAACAAAGAAATGAATGAGCGCTTGAAATCTGGTAAAACAGCTAAAATAGGAATTGAAGGTAACTTTGATAATGAAGTGATCATGAGTGTGAATCCGGATGTCATCTTTATCTCCCCTTTCAAGCGCGGTGGATATGATACGATGCGTGAAATCGGAATACCTTTGGTTCCGCACCTGGGATATAAGGAAATGACTCCGCTGGGACAGGCGGAATGGATTAAATTCATCGGCTTGTTTATTGGACAGGAAGAGGAGGCAAATGAAAAATTTGCTGCTATAGAGAAGCATTATAACGACCTGAAACAACTGGCTGCTGATGTGAAGAAGCGTCCGGTAGTCTTCAGCGGTGAGATACGTGGAGGAAACTGGTATGCAGTAGGCGGTAAGAGCTTCCTGGCCGAACTGTTCCGTGATGCGGGAGCCGATTACTTCTTGAAAGACGATCCCCGTTCCGGTGGCGTTACACTGGATTTTGAAACAGTATACAGCCAGGCGGAGAGTGCCGATTACTGGCGTATTGTGAATAGTTACGACGGTACATTCTCATATGACGCTTTGAAATCCCTTGATCCCCGTTATGCCGACTTCCGTGCATTCCGTGACAAAGGCGTTATTTATTGTAATATGCGCGAGCAACCTTTCTATGAAAGTATGCCTATGGAACCGGAAATAGTGCTGGAAGATCTGATCCATGCGTTCCACCCCGATTTATTACCTGATTACCAACCGAAATACTACGCACGTTTGCAATGAAAAGACCGACACTGCTCCTGATGTCGGTGATACTGGCATCTATATTCCTGTTTTTTCTGCTGAACCTGCTGTTAGGCTCTGTTCATATTCCTTTTCGTTCCGTCTGGAACATCTTATGGGGGAATACGGATGAGTCCATTATCTGGCAGAATATCATTTGGAAATCCCGTGTGCCGCAGGCATTGACGGCATTGGTGGCGGGAGCGGGGCTATCGGTGAGTGGTTTGCAGATGCAGACGGTTTTCCGGAATCCGCTGGCAGGACCGTCGGTATTGGGTATTAGTTCGGGTGCCAGTCTGGGAGTAGCCTGTGTAGTATTGCTATCGGGAGCGATGGGCGGTGTAGCACTGAGCAAGCTCGGATATATGGGAGAAGTGGCGTTGTCCATTGCAGCGATTATCGGAGCACTGTCCGTGATGGCGCTTATCGTATACGTTTCACAGAAAGTAAAGGGAAATGTGACGCTGCTGATTATCGGTGTGATGATCGGTTATGTGGCAAGTGCCATTATCGGCGTATTGAAATATTTCAGTGTGGAGGAAGATATTCGTGCATACGTCATTTGGGGACTGGGTAGTTTTGCCCGTGTGTCGGGGGATCAGATGATACTGTTTGTCTGTATCATGGCGGTCTTGTTGCCACTCTCGTTTCTGCTGATAAAGACAATGAATCTGTTGCTGCTGGGCGATGGGTATGCACGGAACCTGGGGCTGAACATTAAGAGGGCACGCCTGTTGGTGATCTCCTGTTCAGGTGTACTGGTAGCGATTGTGACGGCATATTGCGGTCCGATTATGTTTATCGGTCTGGCTGTTCCCCATCTTTGCCGGGCTATATTTCATACATCCGACCATCGGATACTGATGCCTGCCACATTGTTGGTAGGAGCTTCGTTGGCGTTGGTGTGCAACCTCATAGCCCGTATGCCGGGATTTGAAGGAGCTTTACCGGTGAATTCGGTGACTGCTTTGGTAGGTGCTCCGGTAGTGGCATCCGTGCTCTTCAGGAAGCGCAAAGGGGAACTGGAAGAATAATTGAGAATTGAAAATAAAGAGGTCTTGAAACAGGAAACTATACATATTGAGAAACTATCCATTGGCTATCCCGGTAAAGGAGATGTGAAAGTTGTGGCAAGCGATATTTGTGCCGGAATCAATAGCGGGGAGTTGACTTGTCTACTGGGTGCAAATGGGGTAGGGAAGTCTACATTGTTGCGTACGCTTTCCGCATTTCAACCGAAGTTATCCGGTGAAATACGTATACAGGGAAAAGAGATTGGCTCTTATACGGACAAACAGCTTTCAAAAGTGATCAGTGTAGTCCTGACTGAAAAGTGCGACATCCGCAATATGACTTCTGTGGAACTTATCGGTTTGGGACGCAGTCCATATACCGGTTTCTGGGGAACACTCTCCAAAGAAGATAAAGAGGTAGTGGATCATGCTATCAATCTGGTCGGAATATCTCACCTGGCACATCGCATGGTACATACACTGAGTGATGGTGAACGACAAAAAGTGATGATTGCCAAGGCACTGGCTCAGGAAACTCCGGTGATTTTCCTGGACGAGCCCACTGCCTTTCTTGATTTCCCGAGTAAAGTGGAAATGATGCAATTGCTCCATCAGCTGAGCCGGCAGACGGATAAGACTATTTTCCTGTCTACCCATGACCTGGAACTTGCCTTGCAGATTGCGGATAAAATCTGGTTGATGGATAAGGCGAACGGGGTGACTATCGGAACTCCCGAAGACCTCTCACTGGATGGAACCCTCAGTAGTTTCTTTGCCCGTAAAGGAATTGTGTTTGATCTGGAGACAGGATTGTTCCGGGTGAACAATGAGTATACTTCCCAGATCCGTATTGTCGGACATGGACAAAAATACGCTATGGTGCGGAAAGCTTTGCAAAGAAATGGTATTCTGGCAAACCGAAACGTGGAGTCGGACGTTTATATTGAAACGGGAGATTTGAAAGGGGACGGTACTTTTGTACTGCACCCCGTAAACGGCGAAGCGGTGACTGTGCAAACCATTGATGAACTGCTTGCAGAGATTGTGAAAATTCTATGAGACATTCGACAAAAGATAATTATCTCTATCTGACTACCACCCCGGTGCCCCGTCTGATAGTATCATTGGCTGTACCTACGATTATCAGTATGTTGGTTACGTCATTCTATAATATGGCGGATACGTACTTTGTGGGAAAGATCAATACCCAGTCGACGGCGGCTGTAGGTATTGTGTTCTCGGTCATGTCCATTATTCAGGCGGTGGGCTTTTTCTTCGGGCATGGTTCGGGGAACTATATTTCGCGGAAACTCGGTGCGCAGGAGACTGGGAATGCAGAGAAGATGGCGGCTACCGGTTTCTTCTGGGCGTTGTTTATGGGTATATTTCTGGCAGTGGTGGGACTTATCTTCCTTACCCCGTTGTCGCTTGCATTGGGTTCTACACCTACTATCCTGCCTTATACGGAAAAATATCTGGGCATCATATTGCTGGGTGCCCCTTTCATGACTGCTTCGTTAGTACTGAACAATCAGATTCGTTTCCAGGGAAATGCAGCGTATGCGATGGTAGGAATCGTATCGGGTGCGGTGATTAATGTGATACTGGACCCTATTCTGATTTTTGTCTTCGATATAGGGATATCGGGTGCTGCGTTGGCTACAGTCATCAGTCAGATCTGTAGTTTCTCCCTGTTGTTGTATATGTGCAGAAAGGGGGGCAATATCCGTATCCGTTTCAGGAACTTCACGCCTTCACTGGCTTTCATAAAGGAAATTATTGGTGGTGGTACTCCTTCGCTTGCCCGTCAGGGGCTGGCGAGTGTAGCTACTATCTTGCTGAATGTGGCTGCCGGGGCTTATGGAGATGCGGCTATTGCGGGCATGTCTATTGTTACCCGTATCACAATGTTCATTAATGCTTTCCTGATAGGCTTCGGACAAGGTTTCCAGCCGGTATGCGGTTTCAATTATGGTGCAGGGTTGTATGCGCGTGTTCGTCAGGGATTTTGGTTTTGTGTAAAGGTGGGATTCATCTTCTTGTTGGTGTGTGCGTTGGCAGGCATGGGATTTGCAGAAGAGATTGTTTCTCTGTTCCGTAAGGGAGACCCGGATGTAATTGCAGTAGGTGCTGCTGCCTTGCGTTGGCAGTTCATTACTTTTCCGTTGGGTTCATGGATTGTGATGAGTAATATGATGTTGCAGACGATTCGTAAACCGGTAAAGGCTACCATTATTTCTTCTGCCCGCCAAGGATTGTTCTTTATTCCGCTGATTTTTATTCTGCCTCATTATCTGGGTTTGCAGGGTGTGGAAATGTGTCAGGCTACTGCTGATCTTCTTACGTTCATTCTTGCCATACCGTTGACATGCAGTGTACTGAATGAAATGAAACGAAAGCAGGCGGAGCAGTTGTAAATCAGAGCCGGTATCCTACGGTGAAGAACGAAGCGAGATTCTTGGGAGAGAATTTCTCAATGCCGGATGATTGCAATAGGTTATCCAGCTGGTCGTTTACCTTGATCATTCCTAATTGAAGCTCTGCTCCGAATATGAATTTGTGATATTCGATGTTGAGGCCGAACATAAGGCCGGCGTCAAAGCGTTTGTTTCCCATTTTGTCATCTATCCGGTTACCGAAAGTATCTATGCGGAATCTGTAGCTTCTGTTAGGATTGTATTCACTACTGTAATCATATTCCTCCATCTCGCCGGATGTCTTTCCGCCTACGCCATAGGCAATATACGGGCCGGCACTCAGGGAAGCACTGTAATTCTTTCCAAGGTTGAGGCGGGCGGCCATCATGATGGGGAGCTGGATATACAACTCGTTCATGTTCACTTTGCCTACATATTCCACTTCTTCACGGGCACCTATCGATACGAAGTTCAGTGATGGTTGAAACACCCATGTGCGGTTGAGCTCATAGTTCATGCCGACACCTACTTTGTAGGCGATGCGTGTGTCACTTTCTACATTTTCTCCATAGAAGTTGGAGGTACCGACTCCGGCTTTTACTTGGAAGGAGATAGGGGATTGGGCATTTGCTCCCAATGCTATGATTGCAAAGAAAATAGTGAGAATAGTCTGTTTCATTACTTGAACCTTGTAAGGGGGTGATGTTTATTTGCTCGCAAAGATATAAATTATATGATTACATACAATTATGTAGTCGGATTATCATTTAATAGAATTTCCTGATCAGCCAATCTACCAGACTAAACGGCAGCATAGGCTTGATGCGTGCAAAGAATACTTGTTCCCATGGACCGACCTTTGTGCGGAAAGCAGGGCGGCGGCTATTTACCAGTTTGCAGATTGCTTTGCCTAACTTTTCCGGTCGGCAACCATTGTTTTCAGACAACTCTACATTTCGCATGGCTTTTGCAAAACTCTCCCCATATTGCGCATGGGAGAGGGAAGTCTGGCTCACTTGCCGCTGCGCTGTGAAACCAGTCTGGAAATCTCCCGGTTCGACTACGCAAACTTGTATACCCAGTGGCTTAACTTCTTGATAAAGTGCTTCACTATACCCTTCAATCGCAAACTTGGATGCACTGTAGAAAGCCTGAAAGGGAACGGCAAGAACTCCTGCGATGGAACTGATATTTATGATTCGTCCGTGTCCGGCTTCGCGCATGAAAGGCAGTACTGCTGCACACATACGGACGGCACCTGTGAAATTCGTATTCATTTGACGTTGTATCTCTTCTTCGGTAGTGAGTTCGATAGCTCCGCTGATACCCATCCCGGCATTGTTGACAAGTACATCAATGCTACCTTGCTCTTTCAGAATTGTCGATATAGCATTGGATACTGATGCAGGATCAGTAATATCCAATTGCAACATTTTGAAGCCGGGGTTATCGGATACTGCTTTCCGACTGGAGCCATAAACGATATGTCCTTGTGCAGCCAACTGTGTAGCAATGACTCTTCCAAAACCGGAAGAAGCGCCGGTGACGAGGATTATTTGAGGGTGTTTCATATTTGAGGTTTTTAATTTAAGTTTCGCATATAGCCTGAAGGGCTTTCATTATATAGCGTAGGACTTTCAGCCTGATAGACTACAGGTAAAACTTGTTTTTTTATTCTATGTAATTATTTTCCCTTCTTCGCTAATGAGCAGAATCGTCAGTTCTCCTTCAGGTAGCAACGGGTCACAATATTGATGGCACAGTTCGAGCAAACGGGAGCAAAAGGCTTGCAAATCTTCGGCAGAGAGCAATGTCCATAACTCACGGGCTAAAGTTATCTTTTCGATAACTGCAAGTGTTTCCCCTCCGCATCCGGCAGAAAGGGCCACTTCACGTAGGAAATCCTTATTCATCGTCACCTGTTTGCTGTGCGTATCCAGATTTCCTTCTGCCAATTTCACGGCTTTTCCTATCATGATACCCAAAGTCACCGCTTTGATTTCCAAATCTGCGGCAATCTTTATCGTATCTCCAATGAAGTTTCCGTAATGAATGAATGCCTGTGCAGGCAGTTCGGGATAGTACCCCCGGACATACTTTTCACTCTTTGCACCGGAATTAAGGACGATGCGCGGACTTCCTGTTGCCCGACCTACTTCCATGGATTTGCGGATGGAATCTACAAATGCTTCGGAAGAGAAAGGCTTCACGATACCCGAAGTTCCGATGATAGAAATACCGCCTTCTATACCCAGACGGGGATTAAAAGTCCGCCGGGCTATCTCCTCGCCACCCGGCACGGAAATAGTGACGGCAAAAGGATTGGGCTGTTTGGAAATGCCAAGTCGTTGAAGGCATGCCTTTACATTGTTTTCAATCATTTTACGGGGAGTAACGTTGATGGCAGGTCCTCCCACTTCCAGTCCTAAACCCGATAGGGTAACAATGCCTACGCCTTCGCCTCCACAGACGATAACGGTATAATCATCAGCACCAAGTTCTGCGGGTGTTGGATCGTCAAAGCGGAAAGGCACGGCAACATTGGCCTTGATCTGCATGCCATTAGTTACATCGGGGTCATCACCTGCATCTTTGATGACAGTGGCATCTGCTTCCAGCATCCAGTCATCGTTCACACAGCTGGGATGCGGGTAAAGTTCTTGCTCTTCGACGGGAACATAAATGGTCTCTCCGTTAGGGAGAATAATAGGGAATTCTGCGGGTCGGGGCTGGCGTTGAACGTTGAAAATATCCCAGGTTGCAGCTACAGCGGCTGCGGCTGCACAAGTACCCGTAGTCAGACCACTACGCAAAGGATAAAAATCTGGAAAATGTTTTTCAATCATCCGGCGCAAACCATGCTCACCGTTCACTATCATAAAACTTCCGGGCATTGGCGGACGACGGATTGCAAAAATGCGGATACCTTCTTGAAGGGCAGCTTCCACTTTTTCATTGAATCCTCCGGAAAGTCCGCTTTCCTTTATCAATATGGCTTCGGGGTGAAGTTGCTGTAACAGGATGCGTTCGTCTTCGCCTGCATGGTAGTAATGCAGATATTTTTCGGGAAAACCTTCACGTTCGGCCAGGCGGCGGGAGCTCTCACGGTTAAGGATACGGAAGTAGCAACAGGTACTTTCCTGCCAGAGGGGCTTTAGCTTGGCAATGCTTTGTACGCCTGTCAGTGCCAGGAGGGTGAAGATATCTTCTTTCCTGATTTGCCGGATGGCATCTTCAAAATCATCGCACCAGGTGATGTGTTCTTCATCGCGTGGCGGGTAAATACGTTCGAATCGGATGACAAGCAGGTTCAGGGTATGGGCTACTTTCTCTACGGTCTGGTGCAGTTGTATGGCAAAGGGGTGGGCGGCGTCTACCAGTAATTGAATGTTATGTTCCCGGCAACAGTGTTCCAGGTCCAGTTCGTCCATGGCGCCTTGCAGGCGGATACCGTGGTGCATGGTTACTTCCTGCTCGTCTCCTTTGGTAGAGTAGTAGAATGGTTTTCCAGCTTCTTCAAGGGTACGGGCAGCGATACGTCCTTCGGTGGTTCCGCCTAATATTAATATCATTGTTTTTTAGTTGTTAATTGAACAAAATGTGATATCACTCCCTTTTTATCTGCGGAAGAGATGTTTGAACTCATGGGCGTAGAGCCGGGAAAGGCCTTCGCGATTGTCGATGGCTTCACCTACGACAATCATAGTGGTGAGCGTCAGGTTGTTCTCTTTCACAATCTTGGCAAGGTCCTTCAACTCTCCGCGATAGATGCGTTCGTCTTTCCAGGTAAGGTGGTAGCAAACGGCAACGGGAGTGGTTTCGGGATATTCCTGTAAGAGCTCTTCCTGCACCTGTTCGGCAATGCCGGCGCTGAGGAAGATACACATGGTGCTTTGTGAGCGTGCCAGCAGGTGGAGTTGTTCGCGTTCCGGCATGGGGGTACGTCCTTCACCGCGGGTAAGGATGATGCTCTGCACTTTCTCAGGAATGGTAAACTGAGACTTCAACGCAGCGGCAGCAGCTTGGAAGGAAGAAATGCCCGGTGTGATGTGATAACTCATGTGATGCTGGTCGAAATAGTTCATCTGTTCCTGAATGGCACCGTAGATGCAGGGATCGCCCGTATGCAGGCGGACGATGAATTTGCCTTCATCATAGAATTTCTTCATCAGTGCAAACTGTTCTTCCAAGTCCATGGAAGCCGAACTGCGTACCGTAGCACCCGGTTTGGCACAGAATGTCAGTTCGCGGGGGACGAGACTGCCGGCGTAGAGGATGAGATCTGCCTTCTCCAGCATTTGCCTTCCACGCACGGAGATGAGGTCGGGATCACCCGGACCTGCGCCGACGATTTCGATATGTCCGTAGTAACGGAGCACTCCTTCTTCAATGGCTATGGCCATGGTGTAGTTTCCGCCTTTTTGCTTGTCCAACAGAAGTTTACCACCGTTCGCGGAAAGAAAGGCGGCGGCTTCGGAAACGCTGGGCGTACCCATATGCTTCTCTACTACCGGACTGGGGTTAGGGACGGAGATTTCTTTCAGTTCCTCCGCACTGTAATAGCGTATCTGATAGGCACGTTCCAGCTCCTTAATGACCGGTTCGTTGCGTTTCTCATTAATGGTGGCGATGTATTTTACGGCACGGGGCATGAAGGTACTGTTAATCATCGTACCAAGGATGTTTTCAACGATGTCATGCACGGGACCTGCCTGATGTGCCAGACCTACGCCGACATGCAATACCTTGGGCACATAAAAGAGTGCAGGGGTGTCATGCGTATTGTGCAGGAAAGGAGTGACGAGTATAACCAGCTGGTAACGGCTGAGGTCTATATCCCGGAATAAGCCGTAATGTATATCTACGTGTGGCGGGCAGGTCTTTTCCAGATATTCCGTTCCCTGATCGCGTACTTCGAGGAAGAGGGCGGTAGGAACTTTCTTCACAAAAAGGCTGATGATGTTATTCATCATACCATATTCCGTCTCACCGGGAATGGCGGCCCAGTCAAATTTATCACCCAGGGTGTCCAGTGCCCAGAGGCCGGTGCGGTCGCTTTGGGTGGTGATAACAGGTTCAGCGCCGAGAATGTGGGCGATATTTTCTGTCATTTCGTTGGCCTTTCCGATGTGTCCCGAGAGGACGGAAACGGCATAGCGGCCAGTGCTATCTACACAGATCACGGCGGGATCTGTATGTTTATCTTTCACATGCGGGGCGATGGTGCGGACGCAGATGCCCATGGCACCTATGAAAATAAAGGCATCGTAGCGATGGAAAGACAGAGCCATAAATTCTTCGTAAAAAGAAACGTATGTGCAGTCGGGTGCAGGAGTCGTAGTGATTATTTCGGAGTCGGGAAACTCGTTACTCAGCGTTCGTGCAATGGGCAGACTGCTTTCGGAAATCAGTATAATAGCTACCTTCATAGGGTGGCTCTCATTATTCTTATTCATAAGGTTACTTTCATTATTTCTATCGGGTTATAATCATTGAGTGCGATGTGCAGGGAGGGTTGCAGAGACATTCCTGCATTTTCTGCCCCTTTACGGAACAATTCCCTGCTATTGGGGGATACGGAGTTGAAGACGATGCAACCGCCGGGCTGCAATACTTCTTTCAGGCGTACCAGTATATCGTCTAATTTTCCGCCGTGCCCGCCGATAAAGACAGCGTCGGGGCGGGGGAGAGCTTCCAGATCAGTTTGCAGGAAATCTCCGATTAAGGCTGTGATTCCCGGCGCACCGAAACGTCGGGAGTTGATGCGCATCAGTTCTTCTCCTTCGGGACGTATCTCGAACGAAACAACCGTAAGATGCGGGAATTGCAGGCGGGCTTCGATGGAGACAGAGCCTGTGCAGAAACCTATGTCCCAAAAAACGCGGCGGCGATTCAATTCCAATGCCTGCAAGGTAAGGAGGCGGATCGGAGCTTTGGTAATCATGCGGGCACGTCCGTCCAAGTGGGCAAATTGTTCGTCGGGAAGACCGAAGGGGCGGGGCTGTTCAGTTATAGAGGGCTGACTATCTATAGGGAGGAGAGCTTCCTTGCTATGGGTGTCGTAGCTGACCATATACGGGTACCATAGCTGATCGTCTACGGGTGTCGTAGCTGACCGTCTACGGGTATCGTAGCAGAGCAGCAAATTATTCGGATGCTCAAATGTCTCTTTTTCAGCTTCTTCAAGACTCATCCGGCGAATGCGCTCGCGTTCGGGATTGCCGAGGTGCTCGCCTACGTACATGGTGTAGGAGTTGTATCCGTATTCCAACATTCGCGCGGCGATAGTGGCAGGGGTATGCTCCCGATCTGTCAGTACACCTATTTTGTGGGCACGTTCTATGAGTGCTTTGTCTAGTTCCTGCCACGGACGTCCTGTCAGGGAGACGGTACGCATATCGTCGTAGGGCATCACCAGTCTGTGCGCTAATGTTTGCAGGGAATTGAAAGCCGGGTAGAGGCATATCTTTGCATCGGGCAGTTTTCGTTTTACCGTATTGGCGAAGCCGAAAAACAGAGGATCTCCGGATGCAAATACGACAATCGATGCATCGGAAGTCTTCTTCTCAAAGTCTGCAAAAATGTTTTCGTATTGGGCAAAGACGTTATCCAGTGGAACTGTTATGGAAATCCATTCCGCACCTTCCGGAAGTAACTTCTCTACAATCTCCCGATGCCGCAAGCCGCCGGAGAAAACTTTTCCTTCCCGGATGTGCCGCAACACTTCGGGCGGGAAGAAAGGTTCCCGGTTGTCGTCCATGCCTATGATGATAAAGTTTCGTATCATAGCGTATCTATTTACACATCCCGTCCCGGCCTTAACTGTTCCGCATCATTGTAGCACAAGATTGCATTCACCAGCGTTGCAGCCAAATTACTTCCTCCTTTTCGTCCTTCCACTATCAGTTTGGGTATTTCCATGAACGGCTTCACCATGTGTTTGGATTCCTGTACATGTACAAAACCCACAGGCGCAGCAATAATACCGCTTGGTACAGCCTTTCCTTTACGTACCAGATCACAAAGTTCCATCAAAGCCGTCGGCGCATTACCGAATACGAACAAGGCATCCGGATGTTCCTCCACCGCCAGACGTATACCGGCTTGTGTACGGGTGATTCCTTTTTCCGCTGCCATTGCCGCTACCCGTTCATCGGAAAGATAACATTTCACTTCTACCCCCAGCCGTTGTAAAGCTCCTTTGCGGATACCACTGGCAGCCATCGTCACATCCGTAACAATTGTTTTCAACCGACCGTTCGCTATTTTCTGATAAAGCTTTTCCACAGCACCTTTGTCCGTATACAGCAGCTTTTCCATTTCAAAATCAGCGGTGGTATGGATGGCGTGCAGCAAAGCCCATTTATGATCCAGAGGAATATTCTTATTCTTTAGTTCCGACTCAATGGTCCGGAAACTTTGTATCATGATGTCCTGACCTATCCCCTTAGTCGGTTGTTCATCCTTATCCGGACGGTTATAATATCCCCGGGGAGTAATGAACTTGCCGTTCCACGCATAAGACTGCGAGTTACCGATCAGGATGACCGTAAACATGTCCACTTCTTCGGGATTGAAATCAGCAAGTGTCGTCAGATGCACTTCCTGTTCCTCCCGTCCGGCCTGGCGTACGTAACCTACCGGAGTCTCCGGAGCACGTCCTTCTGCGAGAAACAGCTCTTTCAATCGATAGAGTTGCCAATACCGCCCTTCGCTTTTCGGATTGTATACAGCCGTTACGAAATCAGCCATGGCTGCCGCACGAATGCGACGCTCGATCCGTTCCCACGGTGTCATCAAGTCGGAGAGGGAAATCACACAGAAATCATGTCCCACAGGAGCACCCAGCAGTGAAGCCGCTTTCTGAAAAGCACTGATACCCGGCAAGACAATCACTTCGACGTTGCTGTTCCGTTCCCGCTTCATCTCGTAAATCAGCGGAGTCATTCCATAAATCCCCGCGTCACCGGAACTGATGACACAAACCGTTTTTCCCTGTTCCGCCAATTCAAATGCCTGTTCCGCACGAGTACGTTCCCGTTTCATGCCCGTATCTATACATTCTGTTTCAGGGTGGAGATAAGGTTGGATAAAACGGAAATAATATTTATATCCCACTACTACATCCGCTTCGCGAACCGCCTCCAGAACCGCAGGCGTAATGTCTTGTTCGCTGCCCGGTCCGATGCCGGCAACTATTATCTTTGGCTGTTTCATATCGCTTATATTTCTATCGTGCAAAGATACATTCTATTCTCTAAATTTCGGGTATAAAAGGGTGTAAAAAGGGCTACACCCTTTGCCTAGAATGGTGTAGCCATCCGGGGCAAAAGGTGTAGCCATAAGAGGGAAAGGGTGTAGCTATTTCAGCAACGCCTCAATGTGTTCCATATATAACTTCCGGATAGCGGGTTGTTCGCCCAGTCCCTGCATGCGGACATTGGCCTGATAACCTGCTTTTTCCATTTCCGGTTTCCATACTCCGACGATGTCTTCTTTTGTATGATTACCGCATACCAGCAACAACGGTATCAGTGTCACTTGTTTCGGGCGTGTCTCCTTCAACTGTGCCAGTGTAGCGTCCAGTGTAGGATAACCCTCGATGGTGCTGACGTGGAAGTTTTTCAGTCCGTGGGCTTTCATCATATAGTCCAGCATGGCGTAAGTGGCGGTACTTGGCAATTGATTACCGTGTCCCACATAGATGACGTCCTCTTTCTTTCCGAGCTGTTCCTGTGTCAGAATTTCGATTACCTTTTCGCAATCTTCCACTGTATAAAGCAATGGGTTACCCACCTTTATTTCCTTAAAGAAGGGTTTCACGCTCTCCGCATCGCGGCGGACGGAAGTCATTTCACTTCCTTCAATCAGTGTTGTACTCTGTATCAGTACGCGCGAATATCCTTCGCTTCTGAGTTTCAGCAGTGCGTCTACCGGACTGTCTTTATGAACGCCTTGCTTCTCCAGCCTGCGCCGAACAATGGGAGAGATATACGCTTCGCGCACTTCAAACTGCGGAAAAGTTTCTTTTGCCTCACGGGTGATTACATCGAGCGTCAGTGCACGCGTATCAGGGTCCGAACTTCCGTAATGGGTAATGAGAAGGGCGGTCTTCTCCCCCTGTGCAGAGGAGAAGAGAGCCACACTCAGTAAACAAAGAGTGATGAAAAGATGCTTCATATCAATAATAAGTTGTTATGCGTTAATTCTTTAGTTTTAAAGTCAGACTCACCACCAACATACGTCCCGGTGAGTACAGGGTGAAGTTCTTCGTCAGAGGTCTCATATCCCTCTTGTTGAAGATATTGTCGATACCGATACCGGGTTCCAGGAAGAAACTGCTGAAACAGTCGAAGGAGTGGCGAGTGTTCAGGTTCCAGATACCGTAACCCGGAGCATCTCCGTCGGCATCTCCCGGATAGTAGCATTTGCTTTGCAGACGGCCGTTCAGGTTGAGGTTCATGGTATAGTAACCCCATGAATGTGCATAGTTTCCGCTGATGGTTGCCGTGTGGCGGATGCTGCGTTGAATGTTTTGCCAGCCTTCTTCACCTTTACCGCGGGCATAAGCGTAGGTATAGTTACCATTCAGGGTAAAGCCGGCGAACGGATTGCCTGACAAACTCACCTCAAAACCACGGACGGTAGCCTTTTCAAAGTTGATGTATTCTTTCAGGTTCACATTCTTGGTAGATGATAAGTCTGCCAGTTCGGGGAATTCTTCCTTCAGTTGCTGCTGGGCCTCAGCGGACAAATCATTGAATGCGGTTACTTTGGAAGACACCATATCTGTCAGATAATTCAGATATCCCGTAACGGAGGCACTGAAACGGTTGGTGCGGTACTCCATATTGACGGAGTAGTAGTTGCTGTGTTCAGGCTTCAGGTCAGCGTCACCGATGGAGATGGTGTATTTGCTACCCATTTTCTTGAACATGCTGTAATACAATTCGTCTACGCCGGGAGCACGGAAACCAGCTGCATACGTGGCACGTACGTTGAAGTTTCCAATATTGTACATGGCTGCCACTTTCGGGGTGAAGCGTCCGCCTGCCTGTTCGTGATAGTCATAGCGTGCACCGACAATGCCTGTGAAGTGATCCCACAGTTTTACCTCATGCTGTCCGTAGCCCGACAAAGTATATACTCCCTTGTCTACATCGGCATCGGGACGAACAAGAATGTCCTTGCGGTAGTCCACTCCGAAGACAGTGGTACTGTTGGTGGTGAAACCGAAGATACCTTTCAGTTCGGCATCATGGAACTTCTGTCTTTTGGTGAATGCGTAGTCACCCGGTTGGTAATCACCGGCTGCCAGCATGTATTTGTAGCGCGAAGTATAATTGTTGCCTACATAATCCAACTGGATGGAGGAACGTTTATTCAGTCTGTACTTGGCTCCTGTACCCCAGTTGTAGCCTTCGTAATGCGTATTATAATCATTTCCGCCTGTCATGCCGTCGCGTTTGGCAGGGCGGTCGGTCATACGCCAGTAATATCCGCCATTGGCATAGAACGAGAGTTTTTCCGTAGCATCGTAGGTGAATTGCTGAGAAAAGTTATTCATGTTGTAGCCGATGGAAAGCTGGTCGAGGGTTTCAACCAGGTCATCATTCTTGTCTACGGTCAGGCCACTGTTCTGCCAGCCATCCGAGTGATCGTATTTATAAGCAGTGTAAGAGGCGAGCTTTCCTTTGGCAATGTCCAGGTTGAGGCCTTGTGAAAACTGATTCTTTCTTGTATAACGGCTGTTGGTGGTGAAGGAGATTTCATCTTTCGGCTGGTTGGTGATGATGTTGATAACACCGGCAATCGCATCCGAACCATAGAGCGAAGAAGCTGCGCCGTTTAGAACTTCGATACGCTTCACACGGCTCATGTCTATCTGGCTGATGTCGATATTACCGCTGATATCCCCCGTCACTTTACGTCCGTTAATCAGTATCAGTACATATTTATTGGAAAGTCCGTTCATCATCAGATACGAACCCATCGCATTCGGAGAGAAGGAGAGAGAGGGAACCATCATGGTCATGGCTTGTTGGAAATCCGTGATTCCGGCACGTTTTATTTCGTTGGCGGTGATGACGGATACCGGTGCCGGAGTATTTTTCAGTCGCTGATGCGTACCCGTACCGGTTACTACTACAGGATTCAAATCCACAGTTTTATCTACGGAAGTTTCACCTTTATCAGCCTGTGCCCATGCACCGGCAGCGATACTTCCCATTAAGAGAGTCGTTAAGAATCTTTGCTTTATCATAAAATTATCGTTTGTTTGGAAATGCAAAGATATGGGGAAGATGAGGGCAAGAAAATACCCACTGATGGGTATTTCTATTGTTAAAAACCCTTGTTTATAGGTATGGACTCTTTAACTTTTATTCAAAGGGTGACGGATGTCTATCATTATTCCGGAACATAGATAATTTCTCCACTTTCCAGTTGGTAGGCTACACCGACTTTTTTCCCTCGCTTGCCGGAAGTTTCCTGTTCCTCGCTGGGAGTGTATCGCTTGATTTCCTGTCCTTCTTTCGTAATGATTTCCATGTTCTCTTTTCCGGGATTCTTCACCATAGTGAAGTCTTCTTTGGAAAACATTTCCGTCATGTTGAAGCGGGTGACGAGGGCAACCATCAGTGCGACGGCAAAGACCATGGCTACATCAAAAAGGTTCGCTACCGTACCCATCGGGTCGGAGTCCGTTTGGTTGTGGAGCAGTCTGTTTCGTTTCATATTCTTTTATGAGGCTGAGAGTTATTCATTGGTTTTGTTTCGCAGAGTCTTGTCCAGATATTCCAGATCATTTATTTCACGGGCATACCAGCGTTGTTTCACTTGCAGAGTGATGACGCCGACTGCGGCAATCACCATACCGACCACGGTGGTGGCAAAGGCTACCTGCATATTGTAAGCCATTGAGGAAATATCTCCTGTAGCCAGTCCGACAAGGGCGGGACCCATCGGGATCAGTGTTCCCATCAATCCCAGCATCGGGCCGAGTTTGATGAAAGTGCGCGAGCGTCCCAGCTCTTTTTCGGCGTCTACTTCGAAGTTGGCAAGCAGGCGTTCGCAGTAGGCAGCGTTATCGCGGTGTTCGGCAAGCTTTTTCAGGCAACGGAGCAAAGGTTGTTTCCCGGCTTGGGGCAAGCTCTGTAACTGTTCGTTAATATTTTCAGGAGTGATGGTTTCCAACATCTCGGAGAGTTGCTTTTGCAGTTTCATCCGTTGGTAGAATTCTCCGAAGAAACCTCCGGCAAGGATAATGGCGCGGAGGAAGAACAGGAGTAATAATACAATGACCGGAACAAGTAATCCGTTGGATATCCAGAAGAGTGAGTTTGAAATGGTTTCCATAATGATATTTATAATTTTAGTAGTTACTGTTTATTTAGTAGCCGGTAGCTATGATGCTCAGTACGACTATGAATATGTTTACAATAAAAAGGATTTCGAGGCGCAGGGCTTTATCTCCCAATAGGATTTGTAGCAATCGGGCACCGATACCGATAAGTAAGAATGTGGTGGTGGCTACTGTCCATGAGAGCATATTGAAATCAATACCCGGGAAAGAGAATAATAATTCAGCCAGTATATAGCATAGTACGCCACCTATCAATAAACCGGGGTAAAGGTGGAGCAGGAAGGTGACACTTCGTTTGAATGCAGTGTCTCTTGTACGCATTCCGGAGAAGCAGTCGAAGCAAAAGGTTATCAGGATGGCGGCTTCCAGTGTGATGCAAACAGATACATCCAGCATTTTCTCCCGGGAAGCAAAGAAGGCTGCTATTGCTGTCTTAGATTGCTCGGTTACCCAAGGAGTAATGAGTAAAACAAATAGGGCACAACATAGTGCTGTCAGCCACGTTCCCCAACGGGGATAGAAGCCGACCTTCAGCAGGAAGCTGAGGGTGATGAAGATTGCTAATATGGGAATGACGTAATCCATAGTTATTGGGTGAATGGTAAATTGTTAGTGATTAGTGTTTAGTGATAAGTGATTAGTGGCTGCGCTATTACTCCGCATGGTGCTAATCACTTATCACTAAACACTAATCATTATGAAGTTATTTACTTTTCCTTCTTTTAATTAATGCAACCAGTCCAATGAACATCACCAGTACCACGCCTCCAATCACTAATCCGTTTGTAGTACGTTTCTGCGCTACCTGTTCCGGTGTTAGCTTCTTTTCTTTCAATACTACATCTTTTCCATTGGCCGAAGCGGCTTCATATATTGCTTTCATATCCTGATTGAATTCCTGTTTCTCTTTCACATCCAGATTATCTGCAACGAACGACTGTAATTTAGTATTATCGCATACAAACTCCGTGCAGGCGGCACCCTTCTCACGGGTTATTTGTGCATGTAGTGCAGCTGTTGCTTTCAACTGTTCAGGGCTTGCTTTCCAATAGCCTTTCCGTGCACTTTCCAGCATCACCGCAGTCATAGCCTGATAGGATGCCGGATTCACCCGGAGAAAATAATCTTGTATTCCGAGTTTATTTTCATCCTGAATGTACATCCGGTACAGGTCATTGAAAATCTCCTTATCCATTGCCGACGGACGCATTACATGCCAGCCAAAGATATTGCGGAAAATCTCTCCGAACATTTGTGCCGAACCTGCACCGCCTTTCATCCGTTCCTGTATGAATGTCGGATTCAGTATCGTAGCCCGTGTCTCCACAGCAATCGCCTCTTTGGTCTCTTGCATACGGCGGTTGGTACGATTACGGTAATCGGCCATATAAGCATCCGGTTCTTTACCCGTCAGTGTTTTTACAGTAAGAGATAATCCGCCGGTGAATTCATATACGTGGTCCAATGAAATAGGTCCCCACGTATTACTCTGCCGCGGCTGAATTACTACATCCGTTTCGGAGAGGGCAGAGGCAAACAAATCTTTCTGAACTTCACCCCAGTTATCTTCATCACCATAAGCGGCACCCATATTATTGAGATATCCTTGGGCGATTTCCTTTTCATCCTCCCATGATCCGCTATGCTCGGTATATCCCATGATTCCTGTACTGTATCCACTATTGACAGGACCGAATACACGCATTACAGACATTTCCCGTGCACGTTTTGGGGAAGTCCCTTTTTCCACCAGTAACTTTTCCTGTAGCACTGTTCCCGATGCCACATAGTTGGGATATGCTTCGTCCTTTGCTTCCGACGCCAGGCGAACTGCATCCGTCAGTAACTTCAGACGTGATCCGGCTATGTCACGAAGCTGTCCTGAGACTTGTACCACTACATTAATACGTGGACGCCCCAGTTCTTCGCTGGGCACAAGTCTCAAATCTACTACACGTCCTTGGCCATCGCGTACAGGCTCCACACCCAGCATCCAGAAGACTTGTGCCAGCGTGGCTCCTTCGGTTGTGATAAATTCACCCGCCCAGAAAGTATAACTCACTTTCCGCGGATATTCTCCATGTTTGCCGGTATATTGTTTCAGGGTTGCTTCCGCCAGTCGTTTTCCGTCTTCCCATGCACGTGGATTAGGGGTTGTTTCAGCATTTACGCTATACATATTCCTTCCTGTGGGCAATACATTAGGGTTCAATACCGGATCTCCACCCGGGGCAGGCAGAACTGTTCCTCCATTCAGACCGCGCACCATTGCGTTGAATTCATTGGCGGTAGAAGCTATTAGTTGTTCGCGATAGCGCAATGCGGGGCGAAGGTCCGGGGCAATGGCAGCCGTATCACGAGGCGGATTCTGTAACATAGCCGTCAGTCGTTTCTTTGCCGTTGGCAGATAATGGTGGGCTATATATGTAAAGTCTTGCAATTGTTCCGTAGTAATCTTGCCTTTATCCCGGTCGGCTTTGGCCGTTTCGTAAGCCAGGGCATCCGCGCTGACGGCAAGGGTGGTTTGCAGTAAGTCACGTTCCGAATAAGGTTCACCCATCGTGTAGTATGCACCCAGCATCTTCTCATTAGCTATTTCTTCGGTAAAGGCATCCAGACGTTCCAGTTCTTCGGCAGTATAGGGGTTGTCCGGTACGGAATCCAGTTCCAGGTCCCGGTGAAGTCCCAGACGAACAGTCTCTTTCTTGACGCGCATTCCCAGCATGCGATGTCCTTCCGTTCCTTCATCCAGAAGCTTATGAATATCTTCCAACAATTGGTTATATCGCTGTCTCATGCCACTTTCCGCATAAGGTGGAGTCAGATGAGTGACGAGTACAGCATGTGTACGCCGTTTGGCAATAATACCTTCTCCTACATTTCCCGTAGTATAGAAATAGAAATGCGGCAGATTACCTACCAGTGCTTCCGACCAGTCTGCCTGTGATAAACCCACATTCTTTCCCGGAGTATATTCCAGGTTTCCATGTGTACCGAAGTGTATCAGTGCATCCGCTTTAAAACCTTTCTGCATATACAGATAAGGTGCCAGATAACTGTGAGGCGGCGCTACGGGCATGCCATGTACCAGCTTGAAATCATCGTCTCCCAATGCCGGACGGGGTTGTGGAAACAATAACACATTGCCGAATCGCAGGCAGGCAATGGCGATACTGTCTTCCGTGGCTAATAAATTGCCGGGAGCGTCTCCATAACGGTCAGTCACTTCCTTGTACTTTTCCGGCAGGATCACTTCTTTTGCCCAGGTTTCATATTGTCCGGTAGACAGCCATATAGGGTGTGCTGTTTTCAGGAATTGTTCCTGTGCCCCTTTGGCATACGAACCCATGACAGAGCCGTCACGGTATATCCTGTTTCCGAATTCTTCTACGGTGGCAGGCAGATTGCTTACGTCATATCCTTCATTGCGCAAGCGTTTCAGGAAGTTATAAAGAGAAGGAATCACCTCCATGCCGCTTGCCAGCAAGGCATCTTTACCAGGTGTCTTGAAGTAGCAGATGGCGATGCGTTTGTCCTTGTTGGATTTATCGCGAAGAGACATATATTTGCTGATATGCTCAACTAAGGCATCCATCCGTTCCGGTTCCGGTGTGTGCAGAATATATCCTTCTTCATTTTCATTTTGTGTGGAAATACATAAGGGGGCCATGCCTCCGTCTATTTCGGGTACTACTACACGTGCCGTCAGTGTACCTCCACTTACAGGTACGTTGGGGTTCAGCCATTCTTCACGCGGTTGTACCAGTGGGAAAGGCATGAAGAGGGGAATATTTTCCTGATGTAACCAGTTAATGAGCGAGTCATTTCCCAGACGTCCCATAGGCAGATAAATCAATCCGTCGGGATGAAGGGTACGTATCAGGTCTTCGCGCCCCTTACCGCTACCGGTGATGGGATAAATGTTGAAACCTGCCTGTGTCAGACGGGAGATCAGGGTATCTACATGGGCGCGGGTACCTTCCACCGGAAAACTGATACCTGAGATAAAAGCAAGACTGCGCCCACCTTCGTGATAGAGTTGCTTTTGTTTCAGATATTCAGTCAACTCTTGTGGAGTTTTGAAGTATTGGCCGTATTCCTGATGATAAAACAGGTTGTTGGGTAATTCTATGGGATTTTCAAAAGAACGGTCACCCAGTCGATGGGGAGTGGAGATGTGTCGCAGATAGCGCAAAGCATTCCTGTAGTTCTGTCTGCAAGCATTTTGGAAATACATTTGCAGGGTCTCCTGTTGTTCAGGAGTGATATTGTGGTTGACGATGAAGTTGAAGTGTCTTAGCGCATTGGTAAAAACTGGAATACCTTTGGCAGCTACCCGTTCCAGTTCTGCTACTTGTGTTTCGTCCAGAAACAATCCGCGTCCGTACATCATGATGGCATCATAGCCGGAAAGGTCTTTCACTTCCTCCATCTTGATGCACTTCACGCGGATATGGCTGCAATCATTATTCAGTGCGATGTCTGCTGCTTGTGCGGGCAGGGGATTGATGATGAGGATGCGGGTAGGTGCCCACCAATAATTGTAGGCTGCAAAGCAAGCGATGACCACGGCGATTATGCAGCCAAGGATTATTCCTGTTCTTTTCTTGTTCATAGTAAGCGTTTTTGTTTTTTGCGACATTTTCTTCGAACATAATTTATGCTCAACACTATACCGGTTACTGAAGTTACTGTTCCACCCAGTAGTAATATCCATAGTACTGTCTTACGTAAAGTGGTATTTGAATTCAAGCCCGGAAGACGCATCCGGTGCATAGCCGTATAACTCCAGTATTTCCAACGGGAAGAGGTATTGACATAACGGATGATACCTGTTTCTGGATGAATATAGAAAACACTCCGGTCAGGATCATCCACCGTTATTTTCCAGACGGGAAGTTGACTTCGTCCACGATACATACTACTCATATCGCGGTAATAAGTTTCAAAATGGTTCAATAGTGTCATGTGTATCTCCGGACGTTGATGTGCCGGAATACTGTCGGCAGCATATACACTTTCCACACCTTCCCGAATCTCTTTTTCCTGAAGTTGCAGAGTATGTGGTACACTATCCGTAGCATCAATATATTGTTCTCCCTTTCCATCTTTAATGGTATAGTAGGGATGTTTCCGGAAATTGCTCCATTCTATCTGCCGCACTTCCGGGAAACTGGTAATCACGGTGCGATAATCCAGCGTGTAATCTTCAGGTTGGGGCGCCTTTGCTTGCAGTGTACGTAGCGGACTGCTCTTCAAAGCCGGTTTATGAATCCATTCCGGAATGTCGGCAACGGACATCATGCCACTGAAAGTAAAGGTCAATACGAATATTCCGAAAAAAATGCCACTGACATAGTGCCAATGATACCATTTCTTCCGGTAAGGTGAGAACCCTTGGCGATGACTCTTACGTGTCCTGCGCCATACGTCGACTGTAACCCATATCCCTGCAATTACCATAAGGCAACCTATGCCGGATAACCAAATAACGGTTTTACTCCACAATGTGGCGTCTTGCCGTAACCAAGTGAAATATACCCAATGGGGAATAGCTCCCAGCCATGCCCAGAAGCGTTCGTTCCTGTTGGAAAGTTGTAATACTTCTCCGCTTTGTGAACTTATGTAAAGCTGTGTTTTTGCATCATCAGCAAAATGTATCTTATAAATGGGCATTTCCTTTTTCAGTTCACCGAAAGGTATCCACTGATCCAGTGTATGTAGAGTGTCAATGTATGCAATGGGGGAGGAGGACCATAAGGAGGCTATTTGCCGGATATGTTCATTGTCGATAATCAACAATGTGTCCGATGGGTCCAGGTGAAGTTCATGTATTCCTTTGTTGGTACGGATATGGAAGATTGTTTGCCCCAGGCTGCGGTCTAAGGTGAGTTTTCTCACTTTTTCTCCTTTGGGCAGACGTGAAAGGACAGAAGTGATATCAGGCAGTGAGTCGCCTGAGGTGGAGAGTAATTCTTGCTTTTGTAGTTTTTCCTTTGCACTGACACGTGGAAAGCGGTGGTACATCATCACAAAAGCGGAGAGGAACCACATAAGAAATAGGATACAAAGCAGTGTGCCCAGTATCCTATGTAAAGAGTACATTAATTTGGTAATGATATTCATCTGTTATTCCACATCTTTTCCGGCAGCATATCCGGCTTTCTTTTCCATGATATTCAGCATGCGATGTTTCAGCATAAAGCGGATATGGTTGATGAAAATTTCCTGTATCTCGGGTACTTGTCCCAGTCCTTCCATACGGACATTCACGGTGTAGCCTTCTTTTTCGAGTGCTTTTTTCCAATCTTCGGCGATGTCATTCTTGGCATGATCTCCGGCTACGAACATAAATGGTACCAAGGTAACTTGTTTCGCCTTTCCGGCTTTCAACTGTGCCAGCATTGTCTCAAATGAAGGATATCCTTCGATGGTACCTACGTGGAAGTTACTCAGTCCGTTAGCTTTCAGCATATAGTCCATCTGGCTGTAAATGGCGGTGCTGGGAGTATAGGTGCCATGACCGACAAGTACGAAATGCTCACCTTTCTTAGCGGATGCTTTTTGATTTTGCGTATTGGTGAGTCTATTATTCAATATTTCAACTACCTTTTCTGCATCTTCCACTGAATAAAGCAAGGGAGTGCCGATACGGATTTCCTTGAAGAAAGGTTGTACGCTCTCCATATCTCGACGAAGTGACTCCATTTCTACGCCGTCAATGATGTTCGAACTTTGCACAATAACATGTGTGTAACCTTCACTACGCAGACGGAGCATAGCATCTAGCGGAGTTAGTTTCTCGATGCCGCGTGCTTTAAGACGACGGATAATGATACGGGAAGTAAAGGCTTCACGCATTTCCAGATCAGGGAATGCTTCGCGGGCTTTCGCATTGATAGCGTCAATAGTCAGGGCACGGGTATCATCGTGTGTAGTACCGAAGTGTACCATCAGCAGGGCGGCTTTATCACCGGGTTTCATACTTGCGAGCATATCGCTTGCTACGAAGTTTTCCCCCTCGTGCGCAGAGCATAGGAAAGTGAGGTTGCAAAGAAATAAAAGGATAAATAGCTTTTTCATAAGGTAGAAATGATGCTTTTTAAATATTTTGAAAAAGGTTATGTGTCAATTTATATTTTAAGTACAGATTATACGAAAATTGCAAGAAAGAGATTAATGGTTCTTGTTATTGTATAACCTGTACCTGAATATATGATGATTAATCGTTTTCAACGACACGTATCATGTCGAAGTAGAATTTACCTTCCACTTCTGCTCCCTTTTCTACGGTACCGGTCTTAATGTCGTAGATATAGATAATAGCATTGGCATCCTCTTCTGTATCTACACCGATGTAGGCTTTATCGTTAAAGATAACGGAACGTTGCGAGAAGCGGCCACCGCTGTAAGCAATTTCTTTGCCATTGTAGCTCAGGCGAGTTTTGGTTCCAGTAGTAAGGTCAATGATGGCATAGTAATGTGAGAATGCATCAATAGCTGTAGGTTTCTTTATTCCTGCAGCAGCAGCTTTGTCGCTAATAGGTGCATTATCGTTGCGAGCATATACCAGAGCTTTGTTATTTCCTAAATACTGAACAGTCATCAACTTACCATCTGCATTGGAATAACCATTGTAAGAGGTATCAAACTCTGTTTCACCCGCTTTGATACGCAGCAACATACCTTTTTCAAGACCGCTTGCTTCTTCATGGAAACAAGCCAGATAAAGATTACCAGCTTCGTCATATGCTACGCAGTCCTGCATCAATTCTCCGTAAGCACTTCCTGCCATTTCACCTTCAACGGGAGAAATAATATCTTTTTCCACCTTCATAGTTGATGGGTTGATGATGGCTGCATGAAAATTAGGCTCTTGTTCACTTGCAACAGTTTGGCCTGCCTTTTCTTTCCAGTAGTAGAAGTAATATAATTTATTGTCTGACTTGCGGTAGGTGAGAATACCTGAACTTGTCAGCTTTTTCCAGTCGGTAGGAGCGGGTATAGTTACTTCACCTTCATCAAGGATAGTTAAATCGTCTGCTTTCAGTTTCGTATAAAGAACTTTATCCTTGTCGCCGTTGGTAGATATGATAACGAGTGTGTTATCGTCAATCCAGGCATGTGTGTAGGCACGTACTTTATAAGTATTAGTCTTGAAAGGGCGCTCTGCAATCACATCGATTTTATTATTCTTGATCTGATACTTTACGAAGCGGTCAGCGGAACCAGGGATTTGATAATAGTATTTCCCTTTTGAGATAGACTCCATAGAGTAATCTCCGAGTTCCGATCCTACTCCTTCAACGGTGATGACACCTCTATCAGCCGTCAATGTACTGGTACTAGTGACAATAGTAGTGTTTTTACTGCTCATACCGCCATGCTTACCTACGGTTACAAAAAGGTCGAAGTGATAATCACCTTCATTGATACCCGGATCTGGAGTAGGAGTAGGATCATCATCAGAACAAGCCGTAAATGAGATTGCCATCATGGCTGCCATAAAGGCCAAGAGTGTAAATTTGAATTTTTTCATCTTGAATAATTATTAATGATTAGTTAATGAATAATCGGAACTTGGCAAAAAAAGCACGTCCGGGTTTTTGCAACTTATAGTTATCATAGGCTGTCTTGTCGAGGAAATTGGTACACTCTAAAGCAATGTTGTAGCGTCCGCGTTTCCATGAGTAGGTAATATCAGCATTGCAGATATGTTGAGCCGGAATGCGTGCCTTGCCTTCAGTGGCACCATAAGCCTCCCACAAAAGGTAATACCAGTGTATCCACTGATAAGTGCAACCTAGGCGTAGCTTGCTTTCTGGTAATGCCACGTTACGGAAAGTATAGTATGCTTCCGCACTACCAAACAACCAAGGACGGTTGGGTACACGGTTGTCGTAGGTAGCCGATGGTTTTCCGCCATTCTTGTACTTCTGTTGGTCGCGGGCATCTTGATAGCTGACGTTGCTGGCAAGTTGCAGCTTACCTTGCCAATCGTAACGTACCTCTCCTTCCACACCCTTAATGTGGACTGCGGGTACATTGGTATATTTCATTGTACCTTCTTTTTCAGCAACTTCGCTCTGAATATAGTTGTCAACCTTGCGGAAGAATCCGCTTGCTTCGTAGTAGAAGGTATGTCCGGTACCCGGATGCCACGTACCGAATAGACCGGCATTGAAGTTATCACTGTTTTCCGGTTTCAGTGCTACGTTGGCGTAGATATTAGTACCGTTTCCCAATAGTTCGCGTGCGATGGGAAGTCTCACACTATGCTCATAGGACACTTTCACGGCTAAAGCTTCCGCTACAGTGTACCGAAGTCCGACACCGTAGCCTAGATAGTTCTTGGTTGTGGAACCTTGTACCGCTTCAGAACCGGTCACGCTAGGCTGATCGGTCTGCCGGATATTCGGGTGATTGATATAATCCTTTATGAAAAACACATTCTCCATCTTGCCCTCTAATAACGACTGATTGTAGGAAAAGCCCAGGATATGTTTGGACACAACATCGTTGGATGGCTCGAAAGTGGTATCCAAATCATCATAACGGTCGTTACCGGTACGACTCAGATGATAGTTCAAGTTAAAGTTATGATGATTGTTCAGTTTATAATCCAGATTGGCACGGACCACAGTCAGTGGACGCTTATAATGACGCATAGATCGTTCTTTGCCCATAATTTCATTACGCTGGCCATCTATGTATCCACCGTCCCAGTAATATTTTCGGTAGGTGGTGTCCACGGTCAATGAGTGATCCCAAGTATGGGAGAGGGCAGTATTCAGCTGCATATTCTTCAGAATGAAATTACGCTTCTGGTAATGTGCTGAAATATTCCAGGCATCTGAATTTCTTTCCGCCATTCCATATACTTTGGTCTGGACAGCCCCCGTCTGTAATTTTTTATCTGTCTTGGAATAGGAAGCGGAAACGAAGAATGCATCTGCCCATGACTTGTTGGCAACTCCTACCTCTATCTGCCCCAGTAAGGAGAAGTAGTCATCGTGGAAGCGTTTAGGATTACCATATATGAAATTGTCACCACTCTCATCCCGCATTTGCACGTCTTTCATCCTATAATCATTCTTTGAATAATTTACGCCCACAGTAGGTCGGATAATCAATCCTGTTTTAGGTTCTACAAATTGTGCATTCAAGTCTGCTTTGTGCGTATGGAATGAACCGATGCCATAAGAGACATCCAGATAATTTTTCTTTTCTTGTTTGGTTATAATATTGATGGCACCACCCAATGCATCCGTTCCCAAGCTGGCAGGAACCACACCTTTATATATTTCAATCCGGTCTATAATATTCACCGGAAGATTAGCAAGTGAAACTCCACTTCCTTTAGTGTCCAACGGCATTCCATCTAAAAAGTAGCGAATAGAATTGCCGGATAAACCATTTATAGACAAATCAAAGTCTGAACCGACACCTCCTTCTTCTCTCACCTTAATGCCTGTTGTACGGTTTACCAGGTCATTGAGGTTATTTAGCGAATTTACTATAGGTTTTATATCGAGAGCATTGACGGAAAAAACTCCTTCTTTCACTTTCTGTGTCTGTGTCTTTCCATAAACTTCAACGGAGTTCAAAGTAACAGCACTTTCTTGTAATGTGAAGTTGAGTACTTTGTCCTGCTGAATATCCAGGGTGTTTTTTACAGTTTGATAGCCTACTAAGGATACAACCAATGTGCGTTTGCCAGGTGAAACTTTCAAGGAGTACCTGCCATTATCATCTGTATAGGTTCCGGATGAAGAATTCTCAATAGCAATGGTTGCTAATGCTAAAGGTGCACCATGTTGGTCTGTGACTTTCCCTGATAGAGTGAATTTATTCTGTGCTATTATACTTATCTGTGACAAGCAGGTAAATAATAACAGTACACATACAATCTTTTTCATTTATATCCTTGTTAACGGTATTTATGACTTACCTTCGGGAATATGTGTACAAGGAGAAATGATTTCTTTATGGACAGAATAAAGAATGCCAGACTCGATGTTTTGTTGCTTTATTTCCCGAAAGCATTAAAACTATGTTGTTTCTGGCAGGTCTTCTGACTTATTCCATCTTAGAACGCCTTCCCATCCAACTTACGGACAGTGGCACAGAGTGTTCCAAGACTTGGAAGGAACTTACAGCAGCGGGTCTGTTCAGGAGTTTCACCTGATTCCCTTTTCATCACTTACCCCGTAGCGTAGGGGAAGTGAAACCAAAACTGCGGCAAAGTTATAAAAAAAGTTAGTCCGAACAATGGACGTATCTGAAAATGTTTTTATAATATTGAAAGAGATACATACTGGAATGTAATGTATTTGTGTCTTTATAAGATAATAAGATGTGAAACTTTAAAGAAAGAACAACAGAAGTGTATATAAAAAAGCATCAAATAAATGAATCATAAATAAAAAACTCTATATTTGCAGTATGTAATTAATACGGTACTTTATGACGACAGGAGAACGTAAACAACTTTTGTTTCAACGCCTAATGGCGGTAAACGATGAACGGCTATTAGAAGACATTGAGGCATTATTAAATAATCGTTGTCCGGATGATGTTCTATACTTTTCTTCTGAACTGCGTGATAAGATTGATAATGCTTTGGAACAGATGCAGTGTAAAGAGGTTGTGTCTACTGAAGAAATGGAAAATAGGCTAAGTCGATGGAGCGAAAGTAGAATGGACAGAAGCGGTACTTCTGGAAATGAGAGAAATCTTTGAGTTTTATGATGAACGTAATGGTACATCCAAATACAGTGAATCTCTTTTTCGACAGATAATAGTTTCAATAAATCGAATTGCAATTAATCCTTTGTTGGGGCATATGACAGAATATCCTCACGTTCGTTATGTGGTGGTAATTCCCAATTATTCTGTATTTTATTATTTTGCAGATGATGTTATAACAGTGTTAGTATTGTGGGATAATCGTCGTAATCCGGCTCGATTGACTTATATTCTTCACGACTCAGACCCAATGTATTTATGTGAAGATTTAGAGACTTATAAGTAGGTGTGTTGAGTGTTATCTGCACGAAAACTTTTATAAAAAACACTTGCGGCTGCGAGAGCCTGCGCTTGTACAAGTGAACGTTCACACTTGTACAAGCGCAGGCTCTCGCAGCCGCAAATGTTCAATTACAATAATTAGAACGACCGTCCTTTAAATATATTCGACTCGGACAATGGAACGAGTTTACCATCCAGCGTTAATCTATTCGAGTTGAAATTAGGATTTACTGTGGCAGATACATTGTTGCGGCCACGAGTGAGCCTGATGGAGACTTGTGCTGAGATTCCTACACCTGTCACACTAAAATTGCAAGTTACATTCCCTTTTTTGTCGGTGGTGGTTTTTACTTCACCTACAGTGCCATCCACTGTAACACCTCCAATTCCATTAGGACCTGCAAAGGCGCCGTTGAAAGCAATCTGTACGGATGCCCGGTCACCATTTAAAAGGATAAAATTGGTATTGGATGTAACAAAAGCACTACGGCCTCTTTTGAATGTCACACGATCCGCTTCCAATACAAACTTTCTCTCCTTTATGGCTTGTACTGCATCAGTGTATGCTCGTTCTTCTTCTATTTTCTCCCGAGCTTTTTCTGCATCACGTTGTGCTTTACGTTCAGCACGACGACTTTCACTTTTACTTTCCTGTGCATAGATTGTTGTAGATGCACCTATGAAAACCAACATCAATAATACGATAATCTTTTTCATAACTTCTTCTTTCTTTTGTTAGAATAAACAATCAAAAAATGAAAAGGATGCATGTGACCTATATTAATATTATATGAATTAATATTTATTATAAGTAATACACTGTTATGTTATTTCTTTCCTGAATACATTTCTGTTGCACAGACCATTTGCCTGTATGGAGCAGATGGTCTATCAACTTGTCTTTGGATTATAAGAAAAAGTGTTATTCTATTATTAAGTTTCGTCCTTTAGGGTACTTCACTTTATAGCGTAAAGCTAAATCACGTTGTTCGCTGGGCTGTAAGGTTATTTGCCAGGTGATGATACCTTTCGCTTCATCCAGACTGCCGCCGCTGATTTCTTCTGCTGTTACGGTAATGTTATTGTTGCGTGATACAGGCAGTTGGTCGTAAAGCGTAAGGGTGACAGGTTCGGGACGCGTATTGCGGACAGAAAGTTTCCATGCAATGGATTGCGTCTGATTGGAACCCATAAACTTGCGTGAGGTATATTCGTTCTCTTTCGTACGCTGTATCATGATACGTTTATCACGACCTAAAGAGAAGGATAGTGTGTCGTTCTGTTGGGTGACATTCATAATGGACTTGCCAATGAAAGTATTCTCAAAGTAAACATTTGCTTCGCCTTCAAGTAAGTTTAGCTTTTCCCAATCGGTTACCTGGGCAATCAGGAAAGCATCTTTATCTATCTTCGGAGTACTTTGGTAAGTATAAGAAGCGGGTAATTCGTAATGACCGATTTCTGCAACTACAGGTTTGTTATCAGAGGGAATGGTGTAGGGCACTTTTATTTCAAATTCGTAGCCCATCTGTCCCTGGCTTTGTTCAACGTCGAGAGCCATGCTGGCCTCTTCTTCGTATTGAATATCTTTTTTATGGTTTACCTTAAGACCGGAGACAGCACTTGCCATAAGAAGTTTCCTTTCAGCACCGTAACCTACTACCACTACTTCATCCAATGCCTGTGTATCCTCCTGAAGGGTAACATTCATAATATTTCCTTGTATATCTTTGGTCTGAGTCTGATAGCCAATATATGAAAATTGAAGTTTATTTTGCCCATTGGGAATGGTTATGGAATACTTACCGCTTATGTCGGTGATGGCTCCTATCGTAGTTCCCGGAATGGTAACGGTAGCACCTATTACGGGCGTACGTTCATTATCAAAAACGACTCCTGAAACAGTGTTTCCATTGAGATTCAAATTGTAGCGTGGTGCTGCAAGTCCGTAATCCAACCAGTAAGTAGACAGAGTGGGAGCTACGCTTCCGGTGGAAGGATTAGAGGAGGAAAGGGATAATTCTACGTTCTTCCACTCTTCCTTGGTATTCTGAAAGATATTGGCTTTGTAAATGATGGAGATAGGCTCGGCCAGGCTACCGGAACGAACATCATAGGAAGGGAACCAACCGGCATTTTTTACATAATAGTTCAGAGTGAATGTAGCTTTGCAAGCTGCTGGCGCATTTACATTGACCATAATTTCACTCATAGGGGTTAGAGATTTGCCGCTTAGTTGTGCCAGTTCAGAGCTCAGTTGTCCCTGTTTGATGGCAAGTTCGGCTATCTGTTCATTGATAGCCAGTTCTTTTGTTTTCAGAGTTTTCAATTGTCCGGAGTAATATTGATTCACTTCTTTGATAGCGGCCAGAGAAGTAGCGGTATTCTTATTGTTGACGGAGCAATTTGTTTTCAGCATTTCATATTCGGCATTGATAAGTCCAAGCTCGGCATTCTGTTCTTTTTGCTGTTTCTCTATTTTTTTAAGCTCCTTTTGCAGGCTTTGTTGTTTTTCGCTGACGGCAAGGCTGTCTATATAGTTGTATTGCCGGTTGACTGCCGTAATGGTGATTTTTCCCTTGGCACTGACCTGCATACTTTGTGCATCCATATAGGGGGATAATCCGGTAAAGATGAGTGTTGAATTTCCTGCCGGAATATCTACTTGTTTGGTACGCGTCACTTGGGCACCGTCAATGAACAGCGTTACCTTTTCGGCAGTTGTTTTCACCTTGTTTTGTCCCATAAGGGTGGTGGCTGCACAAAAGCAGAAACATGCCCATAGTCCTAATCTCAGTCGTTTCATAGTCAGTCTTTTTTATGTTATGTCACAAATATATGGATATTTCATTAACAAATGCTTTTATATATTGTCTTTTTTGCTTGCATCTTTACTAAAAAGATTGTTCTTTTGTACAATGTGTTTGTTTACTCAATCTATCTGGGTTTTATGAAAATCAATCAATGGATATTTTACTCTTTGTTTCTGGGACTCATCAGTTGTCAATCGCAAGAACAAACTTTTACCGTGCACTATACCGGACTGGGCGCTTACGAAGGAGATACGGTCTACCTGTGGCGATATGGCGCCGACCGTATGACGGGTGACCGTGATTATGGGAAAGCTCCCTTGGACTTCGCTATTATCAGAAACGGAGAAGTTTTATTTTCCGGAAAAGAAGATACGTTGCATATCTATGGAATGGAGCATCCCGGTAGCATGAATTTCTTTTATCCCGAAAGAGGAAAACTGACGTTGATAAATGTAGTCCCACCGGCAATACCTGTACCGGATAAAAGTACCAATCTCCATTCACAAAACGTACGTCTTTGGAAACTTTGGCATGAAGATGATTTTCCACTGGAAGCTACGCGGCAATTTGTATTCGACAATGCCCGGAACGCAATAGGGTGGATGGTGTTTGATCGTTGGGCAGCGATCTATCCGGATGAATTGGAGACATTGTACCAGAAAACACCTTCACAAATGCGCGACAGTACATCTGTATTGATAGGACTGAAACGGATGCTGGATGCTACCCGTAGCCTGAAGCCGGGAGATCATTTTATTGACTTCAAACAAGTGGAGTATGCAGAGAAAGACAGTTTGCTCTTTTCGGACATTGCAGGGCAGGGACATTCCGTGTGTTTACTCTTTTTTCTGAAGCCCAATGAAAAAGATGCTGTCCGTACAGAAATCAAAAATCTGCGAGAGCAATATCCCGATATACGTGTAATTGTCCCCACTTATAGATACCCGGACCCGGAATCTAAAGAGTTCATTCATGAACTGGAGACCGACTATCAGGCGACCATCCTGGATGACAGTCGCCGTTTTGAGAAAAGTGCCCGCTGGAAGTATCGTATTTACGGTTCCTTCAACTACGAATACTTATTTGATGCCCAGGGGCAGTTGGTGAAGATGAAACCTGTTTTATAAAGACGCATAATAGGCTTCTGCCTTTGCCAGTGTCTCTGGCTTGCCCACATCAAACCAGTTTTCGCTGTCTATAGGAAATCCTTGAATGCGTGCTTTCGGGCAGATATCCACATAAAACGGAATAATGGAGAATTTCCCTGTCCAGCGTTCATCTTCCATATAGCGGAAAATAGAGGGAGAAAGAACATGGACGCAACCAAAGGCTTGCAACTGATAATGATCGCTGGGATAATCAAGTTCTTTGGGGAGTACTTCGCCTGTAGAAAGATTCGTCCAACCACAAAGGCGGTTATCTTGATCCATCAACAAATAACGGGATGTTTTCCGGTGATTCGTGAGCAGAGTGGCATCTGCATCACTTTCCAGATGGTGGTGGTAGAAAGCATTGAGATCCAGGTCTGTCAGGATATCGGCATTATGTATAAGAAAAGGCTCGTTGCTCTCCAGCAGAGGACGGGCTTTTTTGATGCCACCACCGGTATCCAGCAGTTCGCCCCGTTCGTCACTGATATGAATATCCACGCCGAAGTTCTGGTTTGCACGGAGGAAGTCTATAATCTGACTTCCAAAATGGTGGATGTTTATGGTGATATCATGGAAGCCGGCATCTTTTAGTTTTAAGATGACACGCTCCAGCATCGTTTTGCCTGCTACGGAGACAAGTGCCTTGGGCATATTGTCTGTCAGTGGGCGCAGGCGGGTGCCGAGGCCTGCGGCAAATATCATTGCTTTCATTCTTTTTATTTCTTGGATTATCGGAAGTTTAGACCAATATTCTTACCCTCTACCTATCTGCTCCGTATCAAGTCCCTGTCTGGGCCGTACCAAGTCCGTCTGTATAGATACGGAGCAAGTACGGACTTGACAGGAAACGGAACAGTAGGAATGAGGAAAAATAGACTACTATTCTTTAGTTTTTCGCTTTAAAAGTCTGTTCAATATTCTGTTCCCTGTGCATCAGATTTACCTGTACTCCGAATCTCAGGTTCAGATGTTCTGCCAGGTGTTGTGCTGAATAAACCGAGCGGTGTTGTCCGCCTGTGCATCCGAAACAAATGGAAAGGTTTGTAAATCCACGTTCCATGTATCGTTTCACGGAAGCATCCACCAGACCGTATACATGTTCGAGGAACGTGGTTATTTCTCCATCGTCTTCCAGGAAGCGGATAACAGGTTCATCCAGCCCGGTGAAGGGTTTATAACGGTCGTACTTACCGGGGTTGTTTACGGCACGGCAATCGAATACAAAGCCACCACCGTTGCCACTGGAATCCTCAGGGATACCTTTTTTATATGCAAAACTGGTGACCTTTACTATAAGACGGCGCTTCTGGAGATCGTCAGTAAATTGTTTCAGCTCAGTAAGCTCTTTCAGCACATGGCAGAGGTACGGATATTCGGGATAGGGTTCCTGCAATAGCTGTCGCAGGTTTTCAATAGCGAAGGGGACGCTTTGGATGAAATGAGGTTTCTTCTCGAAATAGCCACGGAAGCCATAAGCACCCAGCACTTGCATGGTACGGAACAATACGAAATGACGTAATTGAGCATAGAAATATTTCTCGTCCACAGGCTGGTATTTACACAGGGAGTCCAGATATTCCTTTAAAAGTTCTTTGCGAAGGCTCTCAGGATAATTGGCCTTGGCTTGCCACAGGAAGGAAGCCACATCATAATAAACGGGTCCCTTGCGTCCGCCTTGGAAGTCGATGAGCCATGGCTCACCTTCTTTAATCATAACGTTCCGGCTCTGGAAATCACGATACATGAATGTAGCCGAACTGCTGCGCATCAATACGTCCGCCATCTTCTGGAAATCATCTTCCAGGCGGTCTTCCTGAAACTCCATTCCGGTAGCTTTCAGAAAACAGTATTTGAAGTAATTCAAGTCCCATAAGATACTACGGCTGTTGAATTCCGACTGTGGGTAGCAATATGAGAAATCCATTCCGTCTGCACCGGAGAACTGTATGGCAGGCAACAGGCGCATTGTCTTGCGCAGAAGCTGCTTTTCTTCTTCATCAAAAACACTGGTCTTGCGTCCTTTTTCGATGGCATTGAACAGGAGAGTGTCTCCCAGGTCTTCTTGCAGATAAAATGCATCGTTATCACTCTTTGCTACGACTTGTGGCACGGGCAGTCCTTTCTTGCGGAAATGGTCTGCCATATAGAGGAAAGCCTGATTCTCTTCGAGGGAAGTTCCGCTGACACCGATAAGGGTAGGGATACCTGTAAGGCGGAAGTAACGACGATTGGAGCCGGATGAAGGAAGTTCTTCAATAGCTTCCGGTTCGTGTCCGGTATACGTACAATATAATTTCTTGAGTTCTTCAGTAATCATAGTAATTTACTTTTATTTGGGCAGCTAAGGTAAGAGTTTTGGGGAATATATACTACCTTTGCGGGAAAGAAATTTAGTTGACAAGGATTTCAGATACGAGTTGACAAGGCTTTTGCCCTTGTATCTTGTTACCTTGTTAACTCGTTAACTCAAGTATGCATGATAAGAAATATTCCCCAATTTCTGATAGCGGCGCCTACTTCGGGCACTGGAAAAACCACTGTCAGCCGATTGCTGATGACGTTATTGACGCAGAAAAAACTACGTGTACAGCCCTATAAGTGCGGGCCGGATTATATCGACACGAAGTATCATGAAAAAGCTTGCGGAATTCCGTCTTACAATCTGGACCTTTTTATGGCTTCCGAGCGTCATGTATGTAAGGTATATAATCATCATGCAGCAGATGCGGATGTTTGTATTGTAGAAGGCATGATGGGAATGTTTGACGGATATGACCGTAGTAAAGGCTCGTCGGCAGAGATAGCAAAGGTGCTTCGTCTGCCTGTGGTGCTGGTGGTAAGTGCCAAGGCGGCGGCTTACTCATTGGCGGCAATGATAAAAGGATATGTGGATTTTGATCCGCAAGTGGAGGTGGCAGGTGTCATTTTCAACCAGGTGGGCGGTGACCGGCATGAAGAGATGCTGCGTGAAATCTGCGAAGATCTGAATATTCTTTGTTTCGGGTGTTTGCGGAAGTATGATGTGCTGAAAGAAGAAAGTCGTCATTTGGGACTGGACTTTAGCCGGAAAGGGAAAGGAAGTATCACCCAAACAATGATGAAAGAACTGGAACGTCAACTGGATATTGAGTTATTGCTGGAGATGACAAGACGAAGTGTGGATGTTCCTGATAAACTGGAGAGAAGAAAGAGAGTGCTTACCAATATGAATATATGGATTGCCCGCAATAAGGAGAGTTTTTCATTTATTTATGCAGAACATCTGGAGTGGTTGAATGGCTTGGGGAAAGTTACTTATTTTGATCCGGAGGATAATAGCGTCGTACTACCGGATGATGTGGATATACTCTACCTGCCCGGAGGTTATCCGGAGAACCGTGCCAGGCAACTGAGTGCGGCAACGAATGTGATGAACTCCATCAAAGACTATATAGAGCGAGGTGGATATACACTGGCAGAGTGTGGGGGGATGATGTATCTTACATCTGTTTTGATGACAGGTACTGATACCCGTATGGAGTACAATATGGCAGGTGTACTGCCCGTCAAGGTATCCGCATTTAAGGGTGATATGCGTTTGTCACTGGGGTATAGGAGCTTTGAATTTAGAGGAATGAAGATACGTGGGCATGAGTTCCATTACTCGCAGGTCATTGAATCGGATGAGGAACTAACCTCGGCAGCACAGGTATATAATGCCAAGGGACAGCCGGTGAACACACCGGTCTATCACTATAAGAATCTGATTGCAAGTTATACACATTTATATTGGGGAGAGACTGGATTCATGAGACTGTTTGAACCGGTCCCGGGAAATCCGTTTTTATTCTAAAATTTTAGTATCATGAGAAAGATTTACACCAGAACGGGAGATAAGGGAATGACAGGTATCCACGGTGGAGAACGTGTTCCGAAGGATGATATCCGTATAGAAGCTAACGGTTGTATTGATGAATTGAACACTGTAATAGGTATTGTCAGGTCGTTGCTGCCGATAGATGATGTTTGGCAGGGATTGTTGCATGATATACAACGTGAGTTAATGGTAGTGATGAGCCACGTTGCTACTCCTTCTGCATTGCGGGATGCAGATCCTGAACGTCCGGGGAGCGGTAATCCGAACCCACTGCATGCAGCGGAAATGACTGTGCAGTGCGAACAGGCTATGGACGCCATGATGCTTCAGTTGGAAGATAATGATTATTTCCTCTTGCCGGGGGGAACCCAGATTTCAGCGCAATTGCAATTTGCCCGTGCCGTGGCACGTCGTGCCGAGCGACGGCTCTGGACTTTGAATCGGGAAGACTCTGTACCGGAAGATATTTTGCGCTTTATCAATCGTCTTTCTGACCTTTTCTTTGTCATGGCACGCATGGAGATGCAGCGACAAGGATGGGACGAGGAACGATGGCAAGCGTTTGCTTATAAGAGAAAGAGAAAACAGCCTTAATGCCTAAAATAGAATACCTTCTTTTTGAAGACCCACAGACTCAACAGGAAATATACTATAACTTGTATCCACAGTGTTATCATTTCCGGACGAATATCCGCCAGGGTTCCTCCCATTGAATTCAATTTGACAAAGGCCAACACGGCAGGGGCTGCCGGAACTACATAGTGTGCTGCCTGCCAGTACCATGGCATCAGTTCAAGCGGGTAGGAAACTCCGGACAGGAAAATATATCCTACGGAGAAGAAGGCAATCATCAGCAGGGGAGCTTCTGAATCAGTGAAGTAGCGTGATGCCGTCAACCCAAAGAAACTTGTCCCTAACAGAAAAGGAATCATCATCGTAATAATATCCCTGCCATTTCCTATATTGGGAATGCTGAAAAAGTGAGGAAGCAAGCCTAACAGGAATAAGGCAAAGATGAAGTAAAGCATAACGTAAACGAAAGTTCTTCCGGAAATGTTATATAATGCTTGAAGCCAAGTAAGTTTTTTGTGCTTACCTACTATCTTCCCCTTCGGGTACTCCTCTCCTGTCACCATTCCTATCACCATTAGTAATGTCTGAAAAATAATGATAATCATGACAGCGGGGATGAGGTACGAACCGTATCCTTCGGTATAATTATATAAGGCTGTACCCGACACGTTTACAGGTGCCGATGAGGCTACTGCCAGCAGTCCCTGAGGAGGTAAGAATACAACACCTTCTGCACGATGCGCATCGTTTACGGCAAGCATTACACGGGAAGAAGCTTCTTGTAGATTCTTAAAATTCAAGAAAGCATCTGTGGAGGCATAAACGGTAAAGACTGATTGTTCACCGCGACCGACGCGGGCATCAAAGTCAGCGGGGAGGTAAAGAATACCATCTACTTTACTCTGTTTCAGCCATTCTTTTGCTTCAAGATAGTTCGGAGTAAGTGCATAGACTGATGCTTGTGGGATGGCATTGAGCAGACGGATATATTCGCGGCTGAGGGCGGAATGGGAATTGTCGACGATGGCAACCGGTGTTTTCCGCACAAGGTTGGGAGCATACATCAAGTTATATAAAAGTCCGTAAGCGAAGATACCTCCCATTAGTACTAACAGTATAGCCGCATTGGTGCTGATGGAGCGCCATTCGCGGAAAATGACAGTTGCTATTGAGTAGTGAGGAGTGTTGTGTACGCGGGGAAGCGGTGTTTCATTCTCACAAATACTAAGTTCTTCCTTATCCTTCAGAATCCAATGTTTCAATCTAGGTAGTATCAGTAGCGCCACCAACGGAAAAAGCCAAAGTATGGCTGCCGATTGCCAGTAATACCCGAATCCCGAATCAAAATAGAGCATGGATTGTGCTATTTCCGTGAAATGACGGACAGGAAACAGGTAGGATGCGGCATGTACAGGAGGGTACATACTCGTCACTGGGAAAGTGACTCCGGAGAGTGTGGCACCGAGTGAACCGACCATGGATACAATGCTGATGATATAAGCTATCCGTGGAAAAATAGAGAAGATGAATACGGCAAGTGTCTGTGTGGCAATAATAAAGAGTATTGTCATAAGGTTCATCATCAGCAGACTTCCATGGAAGGGTATATGCAGTACACCGTATAGAATATAGTTAGCGAAAATACCGATTACGGAGAAGATGAAAGTATAAGGCAATAACTTCCCGACAACTGCTGTGAGGATATTTTCCCGCGCTGTTGTCAGCCATTCCTGTGCCGTATGGAACTTCAATTCACTACCTATGATATAAACCGTTATCAATAGAATAAGTATCTGGAACAAGACATAGAAGAAAGGCTGGCTCAGATAAATGGAGTAATCGAGGTCAGGGTTATAAAGAGGGTGCATACTGGATTGCACGGGTAGGAGAAATGTGGTGATTTGCTCCTGGCTGACTCCCAAAGAGACGGCTTCCATAGCAATGGGAGAGAGGGCGACAGGTGCCAGTGCCGTTTCAAAAGCTGCCATCAGTTCACTACCTACGGAAAGAAGGGCATAATGATAATAATAAGAGAGTGTGGCATTCATTCCTGTCGTAGCCCGTTGGGTAAAGCCCGTGGGGATGGACAAGTAACCATAGATTTCTTTCCGTTGCACGGCTTGTCGGGCGGCTGTTTCATCGGTGAAGTGCCGGGTTACTTTGAAGGTTGGTACAGCGGAAATGTTTCGCACTATTTGCCGGGATGTGGCGGTGTTATCCTGGTCGACAATGCCGATAGGGATATTCTCCATTTGTCCGCTGCCGAAAATGGTTGCCATGAAGAACAGGCAGAACAGGGGCAGCACGAGACATACCCCGAAATAAAGTCGGCGGGAAGTCATGCGGCGAAGTTCGCGACAGAGTACGTTATATAATGGATGTTTCATCATTTACAAAGTTATTTCAATGATTACATATATTAATCATCTATGGTCAATAGCACTGACATTCCTGGGCGCAATCCTTCTACTTTTTGGGTAGGACGGGCGTGTATCTCAAATGTCTGCATGTCATAGCTTCCTGTCTGTTTAGTTGATTTCCAGGTAGCAAAACTGCCCAACGGACTGATATAATAAATACGGAATTCCACATCTTTTTTGCCGATAGCCGGGACTTCCGCACGGAATGTACCGTCCATTTTGAATTGGGGCATCAGATCTTCGCGTATATTGAGTACAACATGTGCATCGTTCATAACGACAAGATTCATAATAGGGGTACCCGGAGCCACAAGCTCTCCGCGTTTAGGAAATATGGTTGCAATCTGTCCGTCTTCCGGTGCTGTCAGGCGTGAATCGACAAGGAGGGCGGAAACTTCGTCCACTGTGCTTCGTGCTGCATCTACCATGCTTCGTGCCGATGCACGGTCCTCACTTTGTGCACCGTCTACTGCCATCTGATACTGTTCGTAGGCGGCACGTTCGGCGGCTTGTGCGGCACGGTACATGGCTTCTACTTCGTCCTTTCGTTGCGAAGTGACAACACTGTCTTTGTACAGTGCCAGGATGCGTTGGTAGGTTGTTTGTGCCAAGGTCAAGTCACTCTTGGTTTTATTCCAGAGTTGCCCGGCAGTGGCAATGATTTGTCGACGGGTACCGGCATCGATTTTCTTATTCTGTTCTTGGGCAACTTGTTCCAAGGCATTTACTTGCCGGTATTTGGCTTCTATCGTCGGACTATTGATGACGACAAGTGTATCACCTGCCTGCACCCAGTCGCCTTCGCGGACAAGGAATGAATCTACACGCCCGGGAAGTTTACCGCTGATACGGATTTCGGTTGTTTCTATCTGTCCTTGGAGCACAAGGGGCTGATGACTCATGAGCAACATTCCCAAGAGAGAGACTAATATAGTGATTGCCAATATGATGACAAATGCGATGCTGATGCTTTTTTTTGATAGTTCCATAATTGTTATATATTTGTTGTACAGTTAAATGATAATTTATCGGCGTAGCTATTGATATTCTGACTATCTCAATTCCCCTCCTCCCAGGAGGAGAATTTAAGATACTTCCGCGTAACAATTCTCTCGCCGATAAATTATCATTTAACAGCATAGTTTCTGAATTGTTCCGGTGTACCACAAAGTGCCAACAGGTTCATTAGTGTTACATCATATTCATAATAAGCCGCCAAGCGGGCTACTTTAACGGTGGCAAGCATGGTTTCAGCATCTATTACCTCGGTACTGGTTGCCATGCCTTCGGCAAAGGACTTCTTACGAATTCGTACAAGTTCTTCACTCAGGGCAATGGTTGAGTTGAGTGCCTGTACATTATCCTGTGCCTTTTGTAATCCTGTGTATAGTTTGTCTATGCCTACTGAAAGGTCATCTTGTGCCTTATCTTTTCCCAAAGCAAGAGTTTGCTCGGTAATTTTCGACTGGCGGATACGTTTCTCCCTTGCCAATCCGTCGAAAAGGTTCCAGGTGAAACCTACTCCGACAATCGTGCGTGGCACGAGGTTGCTTTGTATCCCGTGGGCGTAAAGCGTTTGTTTGCCGAACAGGGCAATGTCAGGCAGATAGCCACTTTGGTCTATACGTAATTGTTGTTTAGCAATGCTCTGTTGTAGTGACAACTGGTTCAGGATATAGTTTCCCGAACGCATAGTCTGCTGAAACTCCTCTTTTGCCGGGAGTGTGGAATTGATAAAGAGAGGAGACGTAGGTTCAATTTTGCAGGTGTTCTCCAGATTGAGCAAAGTACGTAAAGCACTTTCCACGACTGTTACTTCTTTCTGTGCGGCTTCCAGTGCCCGCCAGGCTTCGTCCATATTCACTTGTGCAAAGAGGCGTCCGGCCTTGTCAATCATTCCGGCAGCTTCAAGTTTAAGGGCATTTTCATAATGCTGTTTCAAACCATTATAAGTGTCTTGGCGGACTGCTGCAACTTCTTTGGCGAGGCTGAGACCGTAATAGCTTTCTGCCAATAGGGTTCGTTGTGTGGCATCTGTCTGTGCACGGTTTTCCCGGGCAAGGTCAATCAACCGATTTCCGATTTTGCCTGCCCGTATACGCTTCCCACCGGAAAAGACCACCCATTCGGCAGTTAAGCCTACAGTGGTCAAATTACGGGGAGCAAGAGGAAAAGCCAGAGTGTAGCTACCTATCTGATCCAGTATTCCGCTAATGAATTTATCGTCCGGTATGATGTCGTGTACAAAATCCTTTGCCGGATCTGTGAATTGGGATAGGGGTTGTTTCACTTCTATCTTTTCGGACATGTGGACATACGTACCGGCTCCCTGTAGGCTCGGATACCACAAAGCATTCAGTTTATCCCGCTCTGTGCGGGCTGTTTCAATACCTTTGTCCGCAATCTTCAGGCTTTGATTGCCTTTTTGCAGCATTTGTAGGGCGTCGTCGTAGCTGAGGGAGAGTTTCGTTTGCGCCGTCACAGATAGGCTTGCTCCCAACAGAACGATCAATAAAATATGTTTCATACGTCAAGTTGTTGGTTTAGGTTCGTTTATCTCAAACACTCGTTCGTTTCTATTGTTCAATGGCGGCATGAAAATGAAAGCTTCTTTTTGTTCGGATAATTACCAAGACCGTTTAATACCTATTAAAGAGATCGTTTAATACCTATTGAATAGATTGTTTAATACCTATTACAAGGAGCGTTTAATACCTATTACCAATACCTCAGCATAACTTTTTCATGCAAGCATGAAAGTTCTGCACTCGATTTGCATTATCTTTGCCCTCTCTAAAAAACATTTTCTTATGGAGAAACTTCATCCTATTATGTTTGCCGGTACCGGCAGTGATGTGGGTAAAAGCATTATTGCCGCGGCTTTCTGCCGTATTTTCCGTCAGGATGGCTATCATCCGGCACCATTTAAGGCACAGAATATGGCACTTAATTCCTATGCTACACCTGAAGGGCTGGAAATAGGTCGTGCCCAGGCTGTTCAGGCCGAAGCGGCAGGAGTTCCCTGCCATACAGATATGAATCCGTTGTTGTTAAAGCCCTCTTCTGATCATACCTCGCAAGTGGTACTTAACGGACGTCCCATCGGTAACCGTAGTGCCTATGAGTATTTCCGTGTTGAAGGTCGTGAAGAGTTGCGTCACGAGGTCTGTTCAGCTTTCGACCGTCTTGCTTCCCGATATAACCCCATTGTGATGGAAGGTGCCGGAAGTATTTCCGAGATAAATCTTCGGGATACGGATCTGGTCAACCTACCTATGGCCTTACATGCCGGAGCAGATGTGATCCTCGTAGGAGACATTGACCGGGGAGGGGTTTTTGCCAGTGTCTATGGTTCGTTAATGCTGCTGCGTCCTTACGAAAGGGAGCGGATCAAGGGCATACTAATCAATAAATTTCGTGGTGATATCCGTTTGTTCGAATCTGGAGTAAAGATGCTTGAAGAACTTTGTGGTATCCCTGTGGTAGGCGTTGTTCCTTATTATAAGGATATTTATATCGAGGAAGAAGATTCGCTGGCCCTTGCCACAAAATCCGTGCAGACAGAGCAGGGTAAAGTAAACATAGCGGTTGTATTGCTGCGCCATCTCAGTAACTTTACCGACTTTAATGTGTTGGAACGCGATCCCCGGGTACATCTTTTCTATACGAATAATGTAGATGAATTGGCGAAAGCCGATATCATTTTATTACCCGGCAGCAAGAGTACCCTTGCCGATTTGCACGAATTGCGTCGTAATGGTGTGGCACAAGCTGTGATACGTGCCCATCGTGAAGGCGCCACCGTTATGGGCATTTGTGGCGGCTATCAGATTATGGGACAGGAAGTGTGTGATCCTGACCATGTGGAAGGAGAAATAGAACGTTTACCCGGTTTAGGGCTTTTACCTGTCAGTACACATATGACGGGAGAGAAGATTACCCGGCAAATAAAATTCCGCCTTTCCGCTGTTGCAAGGGAAAACAGCCATTTGTCTACTGACGGAATGCAGGCAAATTTGGAAGGTTATGAAATCCACATGGGTACCACCGTTCCTGTTTATGATGCACCGGTTTCCCCTCTGAATCTTTTGGAAGATGGCGGTGCAGACGGTTATTTCCTGGATCGTACCTGTATAGGAACCTATATCCACGGTATTCTTGACAATCCCTCATTCATCGACTTCCTTCTGGAACCTTTTGCCGACAAGATTGCCGATGCGGGAAAATCTTTCGATTATCATCAATTCAAAGAAGAACAATACAATAAACTGGCCGACCATGTGCGTAGTCATGTTGATCTGCCACTTATTTATAAAATACTGACAACTCATGATTGAAGGACACGGAGATGATTCCTATAAATTCGAGCGGCCTATAACGGCCAATTTCAGTTCCAATGTGTATAATCGTGTAGATTTATCCGGACTTCAGGCTCATTTGTGTAGCTGTATCAGCGGTATTTCTTCTTATCCGGAACCGGAACCTTATACTCTGGAAGGTCGTCTGGCAGAGAAGTATCACCTTACTGCTGCCTCTGTTTGTGTGACGAATGGTGCTACAGAAGCTATTTATCTTATAGCACAAACTTTTCGTGGTACTAATACAGCCATTTTTCAACCTACATTCAGTGAGTATGCTGACGCTTGCCGCATGCATGGTCATCGGGTGACGTCACTCTATAAGCTTCCGACAGCAGAAACCAATTATCTCTTACCGCCTGATATCCGTATGCTATGGCTTTGTAATCCTAACAATCCTACCGGTACGGTCATAGAGAAAGCTTATCTGAAAGAATTGATTACCCGTAATCCGCAGGTTTGTTTTGTTATCGACCAGTCTTACGAGTTCTTTACTGTACAGCCTTTGTTTTCACCAGATGAAGCAGTCAACTTTCCGAATGTCCTGCTGCTTCATTCCATGACGAAACGCTATGCTGTTCCGGGTTTACGACTGGGATATATAACTGCTGACGAAGGCTTGCTCAGTCGTTTGCGTACTCATCGTATGCCTTGGTCTGTCAATCAGTTAGCTATTGAGGCCGGAATCTATCTGCTGGCTTACGATGTGCCTAATCCCTTGAATATTTCTGTTTATTTGCAGGAGACGGCTCGTTTACGTCATGCTTTGGAGAGCTTGGGCGGTCTTGAGGTATGGGAGACGGAAACTCATTTTATGTTGGTTCGTCTTCGCATTGGCAAGGCTTCTGCTCTCAAGAATTACCTCGCCAATGAACACGGCATACTAATTCGCGATGCTTCTAATTTTGAAGGTCTGGATGAACATTTCTTTCGTATTGCTGCCCAGACAGCTGAGGAAAATGATCGGCTCGTACAGGCTATAGAACAATGGTTTGCGACTTATTGATAATACATATCGGTACAGAAAGGAAGGAAACCAGTTGACGAGTTGACAAGGGAACAAGGGGCTGCGCAATGCTCCTATGCCGCATGGAACCTTGTCCCCTTGTCAACTTGTTAACTCGTCAACTTTCCCTCATAACCGTATAGAAAAGCCCCCAATTACATGTTATCACAATGGAAAATATTCTTCTTATCTTAAACACCGTATTTGTCCTCAGCCTGCCCTTGCTTGCTGCCTGGTTGCTTGATCGCTGGCTGGGAGATCCTGCTTGGTTGCCTCATCCTGTAGTTGCATTCGGAAAGATGATTTCATTCTGCGAACATCTGTTGAATAAAGGTTCAAGACGAGGACTAAAAGGTGCTTTCGTAGCTATTGTTCTTGTTCTTACCGTTTATTTTGCGGCATACTATCTATTTCACTGGATAGCGTCATTTTCTCCGGGACTACTTCTGGCACTACAGATACTTACCATTTTTTTCTGTCTGGCGGGTACCACACTTATCCGTGAAGTTCGTATGGTATTCGAAGCTGTAGATCGTTCGTTGGAAGAAGGCAGGAAGCAGGTAGCTCGTATAGTCGGTCGTGATACTTCCGGACTTTCTGCACAGGAAGTACGTACGGCAGCACTTGAAACGCTTGCAGAGAATCTGAGTGATGGAGTAATTGCTCCCCTATTTTGGTATATGTTATTAGGTATTCCCGGTATGCTTGCCTATAAGATGGTGAATACTCTGGATTCCATGATTGGCTATCGTAACGAGCGTTATCGTGCTTTCGGCTGTTTTGCCGCTCGCCTGGATGATGTCTCCAATTATATTCCTGCCCGTTTGACAGCTTTTCTCATGATACTTGCTTTTCTTCCTCGAGGCCGGTTTGGGGCTCTGTTGAGATTCGTTGGAATATATGGCAGTCAACATGCCAGCCCGAATTCCGGTTATCCCGAGGCTGCTCTTGCCGGTATTCTGGATTGCCGTTTCGGAGGTCCGCACAATTATTTCGGTGAAGAAGTCTGGAAGCCTTACATTGGTAGCAATGATCGTCTTTTAACCACGGAAGACATGAAAGTAGCTGTTCGTATCAATCGCCGTGCCGAAGGAATAATGATAGTAATTCTGATAATAACTACTACTTTGATTTCTTTTTTCATTTAGTCATTCACAATTTTTGGCTTCTTGGGAAATATTGAATATATTTGCCAGCGTATGCGGTGAATGGCAGCACAAACACCACACAGCACGAAACAAACAAACTTCATGAGAAACTTACTGAAATATCTCGTTCTCCATATAGTATGCTTTGGATGCGTTTCCCCATTATCAGCAGGGGAGGATAGCCTGGCAGAGGTCGAGCGTGCTACCATTCAAGATGAAGTGATATCTGCTTTTCACAACAGTATGGGCTTTGATTATCTGACAAAGGAAGAAAGCTCGGCTATCAATCTGGATAGTATCCTCAATTATCTGGAATCTACCAAGCAATATAATACGTACTTTGAACTGGAACGTATACTTATAAAATCATATCTTTTTCGTGGAGAAATACGCCTGGCCATTGATTGGAGTGAGCAGATGTATTCAAAAGCAAGTGCACTCTCGCATGCTTTGGGAACAGCTCTTGCACTGAATGCCATTAGTGAGGTGTATTCTTATACCGGACGAAACCAGGAAGCAGGAAGTGCTCATGTACAGGCATTAGAGATGTTCGATCAAATGTCCGGTGAGGGAATACATGTCCGGATGTTATTGTTGGAATTAGTAGAGCACAATCTTCGTATTCGTAATTTGACGGAGGCAGCATATTTCATGACCCGCCTGAATCGTTTTCCCGCAGATAGTCTTTCCGAACAGGAGCAAGCTGTCCGACATATTTTCAATGCCTATTGTCAACTGTTTAAGGGTTCTGTGAAGACAGCTCGCCAACACTTGGATGAAGTGGAGCATTTGAGGGAAAAACTGATTCCGGGTATTATGCAACATTTCTTGATAGCCGAGGCTATGTATTGGGAACGTATCGGTGAATATGAGAAATCTCTGACAACTTATGATGCTTTTTTACATACGGACTATGCTGAAATCAACAGTAGCTTGTACAAGGAAGTCCTGCAAGACAAGGCTGACCTGCTTGTGAAAATGGGGCGTAAGGAAGAAGCATATAAGCAATACGGTTTGGTCTTTTCATACATTAAATCGTCTTTTGAGAAAAATTATCCTAAAGAGATAGATCAGTTGACCACCCGCTTCCAAGCTGACCGGCTGACTTATCAGAACGAGCGTGACCGCTTGTTTTCCTATCGTTTTTACTTGGGAGGTATTATTGTTTGCACGTTGGTCTTATTTCTTTTCCTGTATCTCAGTTGGAAGAAGATATTCCGTCTGCAGGAATCGAAGCATTCGCAGGAAGTAATGATACGGAAGGCGGAACGGGCTATCCAGAAGAAGAATATGTTCCTGTCTAATATGAGCCATGAAGTGCGTACCCCGCTTAATGCCATTGTCGGCTTCTCGGCTGTATTGGCTTCAGATGATGACTCTTTCGACGAAGAGTCTCGTAAAGAGTTTTGTGAAATCATTAAAGTTAACTCTTTTCAGCTTTTGAAACTGATTAATGATATTCTTGATTTTTCTGATTTTGAGAATGATAATATAACGTTCAATATACGTCCTTATGATGCCGTGAAACTTTGTAGAGAGGCTTCGGAAACAGTGTCTGCTTCTCGTAAACTTGAAGTGGAACTACATTATGATACCGAGCTTTCTGAACTAATGATAGATACGGATGATGCCCGTCTTCGCCAGGTCTTGATTAATCTGTTGGTGAATGCCACTAAATTTACTAAAAAAGGTTCTATCGTATTGAAGTTGGAATTATCCGATCCTAATACGGCTTTCTTCTCTGTAACCGATACCGGTTGCGGTATCCCGCTTGAGAAACAGGGCTTGATTTTTGAGCGTTTTGAGAAACTGAATGACTTTGCACAGGGTAGTGGTTTGGGGCTCTCTATATGTCAACTGATTGTGACCTATATGAGGGGACGAATATGGGTGGACAACAACTATACGCAAGGTGCACGTTTCTGCTTTACACATCCGTTGAAGTATAAATCAAAAGGGGAGGATGCTGTATGATGAGATATATCGTAGTAATATGGTTTTGTTTGCTGAGTATGCTATATTCTTGTGTGCTGTATGCAGAAGATGCCAATGCACAGCAATATCAGGATAGTATTCTGAAAATAGCACATGCGATGCCGAATACACTTGTCAGACTTACTTATTTACGTGATATGGCTTACAGGCATCAATATCCCCCTTATAACAAAACTTTTTCTACCGCTTTGTACGAGGAAGCCCGTGCCCAGAAGAATGTGACGTATGAAAATCAGGGAGCGTATTATCTAGCTTCCTGCTATGATAAACTACATGATCCGGACAGCCTGACTTATTGGGTGAATGAACTGAAAAAGTATGCTCCGGAAGTAGGCACTTATGACTATTATCTGGAGCAGAAGGCCGCTATCAGTCGCGCATTGGCTTCCAAGAGACAGGTAGAGAAGGCTGTATATATAGCTAAGGAAGCATTAAAAGAATCTTTGGAACATCATTGTAATAATGGAGAAATTGCATCGTACAATAGTCTGGGGTGTGCTTATGGAATATCCAGTAGAGGAGATGAAGCCTTGAAGATCTTCCAGAAAGCTTGTCAGCGTTTGACCCCACAGACTAAGGCTGCTTTGCGTGTGGATATCCTTTCACGCATTATCCGAATGTATAGCAATGCCGGGCAGGATAGTCTGAAACATTTTTATCTCAAACAGATGGATGAGACTTTGCAGGAAATCATTTCCCGTGAACCCGAAGCCCGTAAGAATTGGACAAACTTTGAAATCGACTGCCAACTTAAATATGTGTTCCTCTTTATGGAACAGGGGAATTTTCCTGTGGCATTGGAACATATGGATAAGGCTAAAGCATTACTGGACAGTCATGTCGATATAGCGTTTTGGCTGAATGTTCAGTTAGTTCAGTTACAGTATTATACTCGTACGAAGGAATATGATAAGAGTATTGCGTTGATAGATGAGGTGACTTCCGTGGTGCTGAATCATGATGCTTCCATATTCGCTACTTTCATTAATTATAAAGCATCTACACAGATTGATAAGGGTGATATTGACGGAGCTATTGAAACCAGGCGTTACCTGATACGGACTCAGGATTCATTGGATAATGCTTTTTCTGCAAATCAGTTACGACAAATGAAGGAAATTTATCATATTGATGATCTTCTTCTGGAAAAGCAGAAAATAAAGGATACCAATTATCAGCGTGGTTTCCTGTTTCTTATCACATTGTTAGTGTTAGTGCTTTTGTTCTATCTTTATACTCGTTATTTGTCCCGGAAGATTGCTGTGGCTGAAAAAGTAACGGCAAATGCGGCTATGCAGGCAGAAGCGGATAATGTTACTAAAGATCGCTTGCAATCTGAAATCAGCCATGACATACGTACTCCGCTGAATGTGGTGGTAGGGTTTGCCGAACTTTTGACGGAGTCGAAAGAGCTCACTGCGGAAGCGAAGGTGGAATATGGTAAAATGATTCAGGAAAATGCGGAAAATCTGTTGGAGTATGTCAATAGTATCCTGGAACTTTCTCGTTTGGAATCTGGTAAGACACAGTATGTACAGGAGGAGTGTGAAGTGATGGCCTTGTGTCGGCAAGAAATAGCCATTGCAGAACATACCAATAATGGGCGAGTGAGTATTCGTTTGAAGACGGATATAGAAAGTATGGCGATAAGTATAGATAAAAACAGGTTTTCTTCCTTGTTGTCCAGTCTGTTGATACCATCGGAGAATGATGAGAATACATACAATATTACTATTCGGATCAGACACGATAAAGAAAAGAATATGTTGTTCTTTAAAGTGACAGGTACGCCTTTGGCCAAAGCACGCTTTGAAAACAAGACAGCATTGATCCGTCATGAAATCAATGCGCACTTCATTCATGCCTTTAATGGTACTTATAAGGTGCAGGAAGGGGCTTCAGAAGGACCATTGGTCTTGTTTAGTATTCGGATATCTAATCAAGTCTTAACTGAATGATTCCTCCATAGGGAGTCAAAGCACTGAATGCCTCTTCCTGTTTTATAGCTCCTGCATAAAGTTGGGCGCAAATCAATACGCCTCCATGTGCAAATATGGCTACTTTCTCATAATTCTTTTCTTTCAGTTCATCCAAAAAACTGGCGACACGTTGATACTGTATGGCGAATGATTCACCGTTTGTAGCAGGTACGTTTATGTAGTCGGCATACCATTCTTTCAGTCTTGGATCACTTATTTCATCAAAACTCTTCATTTCCCAATCCCCGAAGTTCATTTCCATAATTCGGTTGTCACGTTCGGCATCAGGATATCCGCAGTAGGTAGCAAGACGTACACAACGGGATAGCGGACTAGTATATACATAATCGAAATCTCTCCCTTTTGGACGGTAAGATTTTAAATTTCCGGATGTGACGGCAGCTTCTTGTTCGAAACTGTTTCGCAAAGGAACATCTGTTTGTCCGTAGCACACTCCGGGAGGGACATCTACCGAGGTATGTCTGATAAAAATAACTTCCATATAATTATTATTTTAAATAAACATTAATAAAATTCGGGTTACCGTATTTGATGTGTGCATACAGCAAGATTAATGCACCCAAATAGAATGAAAGCTCACAAAGCAGGAATGTAGCTCCGCAGCAATCTCCTGTATAACCTTGAAGACGACGTTTCATCAACCGATACAATAGGGTGAATGTCAAAATGGGGCAGATCATAACCGGCCAGAAATCTATCGGTAAGAATAATATAATAGGTAAAAATCCACAGATGAATCCCGTCAGTAATTCTTGCCAGGTCATGCGGTCATATACATTTTTTGCCTTGCTTTCTTCTTCTTTCCGTGCATAAGGCAAATAATTGATGATCTGTGAAGCACAGAATTTAGACCAGCAGTCGCCACAAATTACGAGTACACAAATCAGTTTCAAAGGTAGATTTTCCAGAAGTAAGAATAATAGCAAGAAATAGACTATTAATCCTATGACACCATAACTTCCTATCTGGGAATCTTTCATAATGGCAAGTGTCCGTTCTTTGGTGGTGCCTCCACCAAAGCCATCAAAAAAATCAGCCAATCCGTCTTCGTGCAGACAGCCTGTGATAAGCAATCGGGAGAGGATGGCAAGTACCCATGCGATGGAAATGGGAAGTATCTGAGCTGCTATCCACAGTACTCCAACCGTAATACCACCCGTCAGCCATCCGGCTAATGGCCAGTATGGAACAATACGTTTGAAGTATTTAGCCGGGACTTCTTTGATTCTCCAAAAAGGAAGCCGGGTGAAGAAGATGAATGCTGCTAGGACTTTCATACGTTTAGAAATACTTTGTTATAGAAGCATGCGCGAAGTTATCCATTTCATTAATCATACGTATGGCGGACTGCACAATGGGATATGCACAGATGGCACCTGTCCCTTCACCCAAACGCAGACCTAAATTTAAAAGCGGTCTGGCTTTCATGTGATCGAGTAGTAGTTTATGACCTGTTTCATCTCCACAATGTCCGAAAATAGCATAATGCAGTACTTCCGGATATAATTTGCTGGCAGCTAGAATACAGTTTGTCATAATGAATCCATCTACCATAATAACTATTCCAAGTTCGGCTGCTTGAAGCATAGCACCTATTACCATCACCATTTCCAGGCCTCCAAAATAACGGATGATATCATGGGGAGAACGATCTCCTCTGTAGTTATCTAATGACTGTTTTAATACTTCATATTTATGACGGATACCAACATTATCCAGTCCGCTTCCCGCACCTACACATTGCTCCAGAGGAATATTTGTAAAGCAAGTCATCCACAGGGATGAGGAAGATGTATTTCCAATACCCATTTCCCCAAAACTGAGTATATTGCTACCTTCTTTATGGCAATTGCGTACCACTTCTGCACCGCGCTCCAGACATAGTTCCATTTCCTCTTCTGTCATTGCAGCTTCATGCAGATAATTTCGAGTACTTTTCCGTACTTTCATGTCGATGATACCTGTATCATAAGGTAAATTATAATCTACACCGGCATCTACTATTTTCAAGGTAAACCCATGCTGTCGGCAAAGGAAATTCACTCCGGCACCTCCATGTAAGAAATTACTAATCTGTTGCCAGGTAACTTCTTTGGGCGAAAGGCTGACACCTTCGTCTACAATGCCATGATCAGCGGCAAAGATTATATTCTGTGGATGTTGCAGGGTAGGAGACAGAGTTTGTTGTATCCAGCCTATTTGCAAGGCCAGATATTCAAGAGTACCTAATGAACCTTTGGGTTTAGTCAGATTATTAATTTTATCAATCAATGCTGGACGGATATTCTCGTCCGGACGTATTATCTTAAATGTTTTCATATGCAATATTTATAACTTTGAATCTTATCATCTTACCATTCTATCATCTTTTCCTCTCTCTATTTCACTTTTACCGGAATCCCCGATACCATCAACCATACTTCATTAGCGTGTTCGGCGATGTACTGGTTCATCCAGCCTTGCATGTCTGTGAACTTACGCTGAATTTCATTTTCTGAAGTAGCTCCCATACCTATTTCATTGGTAACAAAGATGAAGGTAGCATCTTGCGCTGTAAAACGGTCGAATTCTTCTTTGGCAGCTGTCAGGGCACTATCTGTATCTGCATTTACATCAAAGAAGAAGTTGGTACACCATAAAGTAACACAGTCTATCAGGACAGTCTTTCCGATTAATTGGTGACGGCTTAGCTCTTTTTCTTCCTCTATATTTGTCCATTCCGGTCCGCGTCTTTGTTGATGGCGGATTACGCGTTGTCGGAATTCTTCATCCCAAATACGTGCGGTAGCAAGGTAAACAGGAGTAGGAGAGAGACTTAGCGCCAGTTTTTCCGCATGGCTGCTTTTACCGGAGCGGGCACCTCCGGTAATGAGTATGATCCGTTTCATATTTTTTTCACTTTAGTGGCTGTAAAAGTACATTTTTATTTTTGAATATAAAAAAACTTCTTTTACCTTTGCACCGTCTTTTTAAGAAAGCAATGCGGCAGTAGCTCAGTTGGTAGAGCATCAGCTTCCCAAGCTGAGGGTCGCGAGTTCGAGCCTCGTTTGCCGCTCTTGCCGAAAAATGGGGAAGTTACAGATTTGTGGCTTCCTCATTTTGTATAATCCGAAAAACTTTAAAAAACAAAATAAAATGGCAGTAGAATTAAAAGACCTGACCAAACGCAGCGAGAATTATTCGCAGTGGTATAATGAACTGGTGGTAAAGGCCGATCTGGCAGAACAGTCAGCTGTGCGTGGCTGTATGGTGATTAAACCTTACGGATACGCTATTTGGGAGAAAATGCAGCGTCAACTCGACGATATGTTTAAGGAAACAGGGCATGTGAATGCTTATTTCCCATTGTTGATTCCGAAATCTTTCCTCAGCCGTGAGGCAGAACATGTGGAAGGTTTTGCAAAGGAATGTGCAGTCGTTACTCATCATCGCCTGAAAAATGCTCCTGACGGTAGCGGAGTTATTGTGGACCCGGAAGCTAAGTTGGAAGAAGAACTGATCATCCGTCCTACTTCAGAAACCATCATTTGGAATACTTATAAGAATTGGATTAATTCCTATCGTGACCTGCCTATCTTGTGTAACCAATGGGCCAACGTAATGCGTTGGGAAATGCGTACTCGTCTTTTCCTGCGTACTGCTGAATTTTTGTGGCAGGAAGGGCATACTGCACATGCTACCCGTGAGGAAGCTGAAGAAGAAGCTGTACGTATGCTGAATGTATATGCCGAATTTGCCGAAAAATACATGGCAGTTCCCGTAGTGAAAGGTGTAAAATCGGCTAATGAGCGCTTTGCCGGTGCACTGGATACTTATACCATTGAGGCTATGATGCAGGATGGGAAAGCCTTGCAAAGTGGTACGTCGCACTTCCTTGGACAGAATTTCGCCAAGGCATTTGACGTGCAATTCGTGAATAAGGAAAACAAAATGGAATATGTTTGGGCTACTTCATGGGGGGTATCTACTCGTCTGATGGGTGCACTGATCATGACTCACTCTGATGATAACGGACTTGTACTGCCTCCGCATCTGGCTCCAATACAGGTGGTTATCGTGCCTATCTATAAGAACGCAGAGATGCTGCAGAAGATTAACGAGAAAGTGGCAGGCATTGTTGCTAAACTGAAGTCTATGGGTATTTCTGTTAAGTATGACAATGCTGATAACAAACGTCCGGGTTTCAAATTTGCTGATTATGAACTGAAAGGTGTGCCGGTACGTCTTGTTATGGGTGGTCGTGATTTGGAGAACAATACAATGGAAGTTATGCGTCGCGATACATTGGAGAAAGAAACTCTTTCTTGCGACGGCATCGAAGAATATGTAAAGAACCTGTTAGAAGAAATCCAGACTAATGTCTATCAGAAAGCCCTTAACTACCGTAACTCTCATATCACGAAAGTGGATAGTTATGATGAATTCAAGGAGAAGATTGAAGAAGGTGGATTTATTCTTGCTCACTGGGATGGTACTGTTGAAACAGAGGAGAAGATTAAAGAAGAAACAAAAGCAACTATCCGTTGTATTCCTTTCGAAACGTTCTTGGATGATGACAAAGAACCGGGTACCTGTATGGTGACAGGCAAACCTTCTGCTTGTCGTGCTTTATTCGCTCGTTCTTATTAAATATAGGATATCTAAAGATCTAAGGTAAAGGGCTGCACTTCGCACAAAGAAGATGCAGCCCTTGCCGTTTTTACATCATTGTCATATCCTATACATGTTTCCGTAACACTGAATCTCCATTTTTGCATCGTAATAAAAAAGAAAGGAAATTCTCTTGAGGTCATGTCCGCATGAGCAGACATGACTTTGTGGTTATGAAGGTTAAAAGAGTTGTGTCTTCAGTCCGAACGATAAGCTAAGATAATCTTTGGGCTTCAGATACTTGTTGGTGAATGCACTTACTACATACAGATCACAGGTACTTATTTCATAATAAAAAGTAACGGCTCTTGCTCTCAGACGCCAACGTGGGGGAATATTATAAGTCAGGCGTTGTCCCAGGAATACATGAATGCGTACCTTGGATGAGAAGCCGTAATAACCTTTTGGATAACGTTCGGGCTCATGTGTCCAAAATTCATTGCCGAATACTGTATTGAAATACATGCCGCATGCAAGTGGTTCGACAGCAAATTCTTTTCCAAGAGCTATACTCCATGGCATATAGTTCTGTTTCAGAGTCATGGTAATTTTGGTACGTTTGGAGTCGTACTTAGGCAGAATACCGAAAAAGATATCCGTTTCCCACTGATTCCGTTTTCCATAATCCCATCCTGTACCCAGAGATAGCAATCCCATGTTACCGGCAAATTGCAGCTTTGTATGTGTTGGTATCAGGCTTTCCCAGTGTTTACGATAGCGATGGACACGCTTATCATAACGGCTGGAACGTTTATTACTGATATCGGCACTGTCTATTTTTACTTTTTCTTTCTCCAGCCACACGGTATCATGTTTTGTGATGATAACGGTATCTCTGAATACCCGGCGTGGCTCTATGGTTATTGTATTGGCTTCTTGCGCATAGCCGGTTGATGAGCATACAAGAAGGAAGCACGTCAGTGCTTTAATAATAGACCACTTCACGCTCATATCCATCAGGGGTTACAGTAAATATATAATAGTTGCGGTGTTTCATACAGTCGCTCATGTAATACATCACGCCATCTTCAAAAAAATCTTCTTCGAATACGCGATGTTCATGCGCAGCAGTACAGAATAGTAAGCCAGGAAATTGCTTAATGGTATATTGAAACACTTGAGCTACATTATTGTTAAACTCCATGCAAAACGGTCGTATATGCATGGAGAAGATAGTACGGTCGTACTCGTCGCGGCGATCATCTAACTGGGCATTAATGAATTCAAAGTCAGGGATGGGGCGGGAGTAGTCGAATTCGATAGCATTGGTGTTCAGACAAATGAATTTGATGCGACCGGCTATGAAAGAAAAATTGGGGTCACCGAATACAATACGAAAAGTTTCTTCGCCTGTACCGAGGCAGTCATGATTACCGATCAGACCGACATAGGGAACTTTCAGCTTATTCATGATATCACGTTGCCACAGGAACTCGTCTGTAACACCGAAGTCGCTGTAATCTCCGCCATGAATGACAAAATCTATATCATCCCGTTTATTAAGGTGATTGACAAAGTCCAGGGTCTCATCATACCAACGCTGGGAGTCACCCATAGTGACAAAACGAATAGTTGCCTTATCCTTGCAATTGGCCTCTATCTTTTCTATATTACGATTATTTATATCTGTCTGACCACTGATGCGGACATCATAAGGATGGTAATCTATCATATCGCAACCGCCCATAAACAGGCCGGTAAGCGGAATGAACAGGAGTTTAGATAGTTTCATGTGTATGATATTAATATTATATAATCTCTTTGATTGAAAACTGATTGCAAAGATAGAGTTTTCTTTTAGATAAATGATTGTCTTATTTTCCTTTTTTCTGTTCCTTCGTGCTGTACTAATTTCCATAATTGTCCATTTTTTAGACGGAGGTGTCTAATTATTAGACACTATTTGTATACGTTTAAAAAGATAAATTGTTGATAATGAATGAATATTAAGTTTTGGCATACTTTCTGCATTTATATAAACAGAATATTATATAAGACTTTAATAATAAACATCATGATTGAAATTAATGACATCAGCAAAGTATTCCGTACAACGGAAGTAGAAACAGTAGCATTGAACCATGTGAATCTTGAGGTGAAAGAGGGAGAATTTGTAGCCATCATGGGACCGTCAGGTTGTGGTAAATCAACCCTGTTGAATATCTTGGGATTGCTGGATAATCCGACGGAAGGTTCATATAAACTTCTGGGACAGGAAGTCGGAGACCTAAAAGAAAAAGAACGTACCCGTGTGCGGAAAGGTAAACTAGGTTTCGTATTCCAAAGCTTTAACTTGATAGACGAACTGAATGTTTATGAAAATGTGGAATTGCCTTTGACGTATCTCGGCATTAAGGCTTCCGAACGTCGTCGGATGGTGGAGGATATATTGAAACGAATGAATATCAGCCATCGTGCCAAGCATTTCCCGCAACAATTGTCCGGTGGTCAGCAGCAACGTGTAGCTATTGCCCGTGCTGTGGTAACTAATCCTAAATTAATACTTGCCGATGAACCGACCGGTAATCTGGATTCTAAGAATGGTGCAGAAGTCATGAATCTGTTGACGGAATTGAATCGGGAGGGAACGACGATTATTATGGTAACACACTCTCAGCATGACGCTTCGTTTGCACATCGTACGATACATTTGTTTGATGGTAGCGTGGTGGCCAGTATTGCGGCACAAGGAGTATAAGTTTATAAAGAGATTGAACTATGAAACAACTATATTATGTCATACGTACCCTGTTGCGTGGGCGCGGTTCGAATATAATCAAAGTCATTTCCCTTGGATTGGGATTGACGATGAGTATTCTGCTGTTTTCACGTGTGGCTTTTGAACAAAGCTATGATACTTGCTACAAGGACTATGATGATCTTTATCAGATATACTCCATATTTTCGGCTGAGGGTGAACAATTTGAACCGCAAAAACAAAACTGTGGTCCTGTGGCAGGTGCCATTTTGGAGAATTTTCCCAAAGAGGTAGAGGCGGCTGCCAGCATTGCGTATTTTGTTTCTTCACCACTTTACAATGGCAGTGTACGCATCGATGCCCGGAAAATATTAGCCGATTCACTTTTTTTCAAGACTATGGGTATTGAGGTACTGAGTGGCAATCCGGAAAAAGATCTGATGCAGAACGATGTCATATTTTTGAGTGACGATTTGGCTCAGAAAATATATGGTGGTGAGAATCCTATTGGAAAAGTCATTAGTTATAATAAGGAGTTGCAACTGACGGTAAAGGGCACTTATGTCGATTTGCCCGAGAACGCTACTATGCGTCCGGAAGCTGTTATTTCCATGCCTACGGCTTGGAGCCGTGACTGGGGTAACTATTCCTGGCGCGGAGGCGACAGCTATTACGAATATATCCGTTTCCGTCCGGGAGCTGACAAGGAAGTGGTGAATGCCCGTCTGGATGCCATGATACAGAAGTATCGGCCGGAAGAAGATAAGAAAGCATACGGTTACACTGCTTTTGTGAAACCTATCCGTGATGTGTATCGTGACGAAGATCAGGTGAAACGCATGGACAGCATTATGAGTATCTTAGCTCTGGCTATTCTTTTTATCGCGTCACTGAACTACGTGCTCATTTCTATTTCTTCGCTCACGTATCGTGCCAAAGCGGTGGGTGTGCATAAGTGCAGCGGTGCAAGTGGAGGTACGGTGTTCTCAATGTTTCTTTTGGAAACGGGAATTATTATTGCGCTGGCCTTGGTGTTGATGGGGTTGATATTACTCAATTTCCAGGAGTTCATAGAAGATACTACCGCAGCCAAGTTGAGTGTACTTTTTGCACCGGACCGTATCTGGGTGCCGCTTGTTGTGGTGCTGGTTCTGTTCTTTGTAGGTGGAATTCTGCCAGGCAGGTTATTTGCCCGCATACCTGTGTCTCAGGTGTTCCGCCGCTATACGGAAGGTAAAAAGGGGTGGAAGCGTCCGTTGCTATTCGTTCAGTTTGCGGGTGTGGCTTTCATTTGCGGATTGATGTATGTGGTGATGGCGCAGTACAATTATGTGAAAGATAAAGATATGGGCTACAATCCACAGCGTGTTGCTATCGGAAATGTTTATTTCGGTGGTGAAGAAGCGAGTGGCCCTGCCTTGCAATTCTTCCGCGGACTGCCTTATGTGGAGGAGGTATCTTCTGCTGTCAGTACCCCAGTATGGAGCTATAGCGGTTCAATGATTGAAGGTGAGGGTGGACAATCGCTCTTCTCGACCCGATTCAGTTATGCACTTGAGGACTACTTTAAGATGATGGGGATGACGATGAAGGAAGGGCGTCCGGCGCGTGCATCGGACGAAATAGTCGTGAATGAGGCTTTTGCGGAACGGATGCGTTGGGGAGACAAAGCGCTGAATCATCCGTTGCGTGCCGAAGGTCGAAATTTGAAAGTAGTAGGTGTGCTGAAGAATTTCCATATAGGCTCTTTCTATCAGCCACAGGATGTCATTATGTTTGGCTATACCCGTACCTTTGGTAATACTGTTCATGTACGTCTCAAGGAACCCTTTGCCGAGAATTTACGTCGTCTGAACAAGGACGTCTCTGAGGCTTATCCTGACAAGACGGTTGACTTCTATAGTATGGAAGATCAGATTTTGAACAAGTATAATCCGGTTCGTGTCTTCAGTAACGCCACGATATTGGCGGCATTGACTATGTTCTTTGTCATGCTGATGGGCCTGATTGGTTATACTACAGACGAAGTGCGTCGTCGTTCCAAGGAAATCGCTATTCGTAAGGTGAATGGGGCGGAATCTTTGGGAATATTGGAGTTGCTTTCGATAGATGTCCTTTATGTAGCGGCTCCGGCTGTTATTATCGGCATTATATCTGCAGCATATATCAATGGAATGTGGATGGATCAGTTTGCCGAACAAGTGCCGCTTTCCTGGCCGGTATATATATTGATAGCATTAGTTATCCTGTTACTTATCCTCGCTTGCGTCATCTGGAAGTCATGGCGGATAGCGAACGAAAATCCGGTAAACAGTATTAAGAGCGAGTAAAAAAAGAAAGATATGAGACAACTTTATTATACGGTTCAGATTTTACTTCGTGGGCGGGGCAGTAATTTCATTAAACTGGTGTCCCTGACACTAGGGCTGCTGATAGGCATCTTGCTTTTCTCGCAAATAGCTTATGAATTGAGTTATGAGAATTTTTATAAAGATCCGGAAAATGTAGCTTTAATGCGTTGCCGCAGGGTGAAGGATGGAATTTCTGATAAAGACTATGACGACAGCACTTTTCGCCCTGCCGCCGCTGATCTTTGGGAGGCATTGCCGGATTTGATAGAATCTGCCAGTCTTTCCGTTAATTTCTATCAGCCCGACTGCTATATTGACGATAAGAAACTGGAAGATATGCAGGTCATGTTTGCAGATACGCTTTTTTTCCAGACCATCGGCTTGGAAATATTACGTGGCGACCCACACGAATTGGCTACACCTTTGTCTGTCTTTCTCTCACAGAGTAAAGCACGCGAACTTTTTGGTGACGAGGAGCCGGTTGGAAAGACTTTCTCCATGAGTAAAATGCTGGATGTCACTGTACGTGGTATTTATCAGGATGTTCCCGGCAATACGGTATATCCGCATAACACAGTCATTTCACTGCCTACTCTTGAAGAATATATTTATGGACGTGGCACATGGAAGTCGAATGATATTTATAACGTTCTTTTCCGCCTGAAAAGTCCTGAAAGCGTAGAGGCGATGAATAATCGCATACAGAAAGCCGTAGAGCGTTATACCGAGACTAAAGAAGGAACGGATGTAATGGAATTCAGCATCTTGCCATTGCCGGATATCTATCTTAGTTCTCCTGACAATGTACGACGTCTGGTAATACTGGGTGTACTGGGCTTTTCTATCTTCTTTGTTTCTATCATGAATTATGTGCTGGCCGCAGTGGCTTCGTTCAGCCGTCGTGCCAAAGTAGTGGGAGTACATAAGTGTTGTGGTGCTGACGGAACGCATGTGTTGGGTATGTTCATGTGGGAAACAGGAATACTAGTTGCTACTTCTATTATAGCCTGTTTGGTGTTGATGTATATTTTCCGTGAAGGGATAGAGGATATGTTGCATGTCCGCCTTGCAGAACTCTTTACCTGGCAAAATCTGTGGGTTCCCGGTCTGACTGTACTTCTGTTGTTCTTAGTCGCAGGTGTTCTACCGGGTAGAATGTTTGCTAATATTCCTGTAACACAGATTTTCCGTAGATATACTGACAGTAAGCGTTCATGGAAACGGGGGTTGTTGTTCGTACAGTTTATTGGCGTATCTTTTATCCTGGGAGTGTTGGTTACTACAATTTGGCAGTATCATGATTTGATGACACGAAGTGTTGGCTTTCGCACAGAGCGATTGGCGGTGGGGCAGTTGCGCACCACGGAAAATCTGAGCGGACAAGGAGTGGAAGATGACATTCGCAGGCAACCTTATGTGGAGTCTGTAGCACGTAATAGTAATTCGCTGCTTTCACATTACAGCACTACAGGGCTGACAGATATTCAAGGTAATTTCCTTTGTCCGCTACACTTCCAGAACGTTGCGAAAGACTTTCCGCAAACAGTAGGTATGCAGTTGGTGGAAGGTGCCTGGCCTGAACATATCGGCGAAGCATTAATAGGTCGTAAAGTGGTGGAAACGATGAAGTGGGGAGATAAAGCCTTGGGACAACGCTTACCAGTCAATGCACAATGGGTGGGTCTTGATAGCCAACCTACGGTGGTGGGTATCGTAGAAGATGTGCGTAATATGGGCTTTTTTATGGAACAGACTTGTACGGCTTTCATCCTTTCGGATAAACGTAACGGTTCTTACAACGTCCGCTTAAAAGAACCTGTAGATGAAAATCTTGCGCGACTGAATGAGTTTGTCAAAGAAGCATATCCGAAAGCTGCATTGGAGTTTATAACCTATATGGATATCCAACGGGAAAATTACAGCAATGTGTATCGTTTCCGTAATACTGTATGGATCACTTCTCTTTGCATTTTCTTTATTGTACTCATGGGACTTATTGGCTATGTGAACGATGAGACTCAACGTCGTTCCAAAGAAATTGCAATTCGTAAGGTGAATGGTGCCGAAGCTCCTTCTATTCTTAGCTTACTGGCAATGGACATACTAAAAGTGGCTATTGGTGCGGTGATCCTCGGCACCGGCTTTGCCTGGTATGTTTCCGGTGTCTGGCTGGAACAGTTTGCCGATAGTACACTGCCTTCACCGGTGTGGTTTGTTCTGCTGGCAGTGGGCTTATTGGTGCTTATTGTACTTCTGGTGATTCTTAAAGCCTGGCGCATTGCCAATGAAAATCCAGTACAGAGCATCAAGAGCGAATAGAGGTAATTTAATGCTTTAACCTTGCCTACAGCTATCTGTAAAGCTGAATAAAAAGGGTGTAGCCTTTCAGATCGGATGGCTACACCCTTTGATAAGGATGGTGTAGCCCTTTGGTGCTTAGGGCTACACCTTTTTTAGTTGAAGGTTATACCTTCTGTTTGAGTGGTACAAATTACTTACGCGATACTCTCTTTGTTTTTCTTTCGAATATACGTCCATAACACTACAAGTGCTGTTAGGAAAGCGAAAAAGTCAGCCACCGGCATGCTGGTCCAGATACCATCCAATCCTATAAAGCGGGGGAAGAAGATCAGACCGGGAAGTAAATATAAGAGTTGCCGGGTAAGTGAAAGGAAAATACTGATTTTAGCCTTTCCGATACTTTGGAAGAAGTTACCGATAACAATCTGTGCACCCACCAACGGGAACATCAGCACACAAATGCGAACACCGCGTGAAGCAATGTCAATCAGTTCCTGATCGTTTGTGAAGATAGCGGACACTGCATGCGGGAAAAGCTCGCAAATGAGGAAACCACTGCTCGTGATGCACACACCGGTCAGGATACTCAGTTTCAAGGTTTGCTTCACACGGTCGTGCTTCTGTGCCCCGAAATTATATCCCACAATAGGTTGCATACCCATGGTTAATCCTAATACAATCATTATATAGAGAGTGAGCAGGCGATTGATGATGCCATAAGCTCCGATGGCCATATCACCTCCGTGGCGTTGCAGAGAGTTGTTGATGATGATCACAATGACACAGGCGCACACATTCATCAAGAAAGGCGACATTCCGATCGAAAAAATACTGCTGATGATGCGCTTCTTTAGTTTCCAGAAGTCCGGACGGAAGCGCACAAAGCTGTCTTTATCAAGGAAATGTTTCACTACCCACACCATACCGATAAACTGCGAAATAACGGTTGCCGTGGCAGCTCCGCGAATACCCCAGTCAAAATGGAAGATAAAGATAGGAGCAAGGATGATGTTACAAACCACGGTTACCATGGAAGTCAACATTGCCTTTTTAGGATATCCCGTGGCACGCATGATATTGTTCAGTCCGATCATCGTGTAAGTAATAGGTGTTCCTGCAAGAATAATTTGCATGAAATCCCGGGCATAGGGCAGTGTATCCTGGCTGGCACCGAAGAACCTTAATATTTCATCCAGAAACAAAAAGGCGAGTCCGCCGAAAACAACAGCATTGATCAGACAAAACATCAGCGTATTTCCCAATACCTCGGTAGCTCCATCCAAATCTTTCTGCCCCAAACGGATGGATGAGATTGTAGATCCACCTGCCGACACCAATGTACAGAATGCTACCACAAGATTCATCAGCGGAAAAGTAATGGCCAATCCGGCAATACCCATTGCACCCACACCGTGACCGATGAAAATGCTGTCGATGATGTTGTACAGTGAAGTAATCGTCATACCGATGATGGCGGGTATAGAATATTGTAGCAGCAGTTTACCTATACGTTCGGTACCTAATATGTGAGGGTTATTATCCATAACTATTAATCTAAAGAAAGTAATGAATCCGCGTTCGTCCGCTCTGGTCCGTGCCGTCCGCGTATCTGTATTTGCAGCAAAGTTACTCATTTATTTGCTCTGTTCAAGGATTATTCAGACCTTTGTATCGTAATTGATAAGGTATTAACATAATAAGGTAAAAGGAAGTTTATATGACTGAAACAAAAAACATCGCCGTTCTTTTCGACTTCGACGGTGTCGTTGTCGACACAGAGACGCAGTATAGCATCTTCTGGCACAAAATGGGAGTAGATTACTTGGGTATGGAAGACCTTGAAAGCCGCGTAAAGGGACAAACTTTGGTGTATATCTATAACACCTTCTTTCCCGGTATGATTAAAGAACAGGAAGAAATTACCGCCGGCCTCGACCGCTTTGAGCAGGAAATGACATTCGAATTTATTCCCGGTGTAGAATCTTTTATTGCCGATCTCCGTCGCAATGGTGTAAAGATGGCTGTGGTCACCAGTTCCAATGATAAAAAGATGGAAGCTGTATATCGTGCCAAACCCGAAATCAAAACTATGTTTGACCGTATTCTTACGGCTGAAATGTTCACAGCTTCCAAACCTGCACCGGATTGCTTCTTGCTTGGCATGAAAGTATTTGGCACCACACCGGAAACAACTTACGTTTTCGAAGACTCTTTCAACGGACTGAAAGCGGGTATGGCTTCCGGAGCTACAGTAATAGGTTTGGCCACTACCAATTCACGCGAAGAAATAGTTCCGTTGTGTCATTATGTTTTAGATGATTTCCAAGGGTTCACTTACGATAAATTAACAGAATTGCATAAGTAAAGGGAAAAAGCATTACCTTTGCGGCGATTTCACCACAGATTACACAGATTGGCACAGATAATATGCTGAGGATGATATTGCTCTGTGCCAATCTGTGTAATCTGTGGTGAGAAAGCAATCAATAACTAAATAATTAAAATTATGGCTGGTTATATTTCAGATGACACTCGAAAAGTGACTACTCATCGCCTTGTAGAGATGAAGCAGAGAGGCGAAAAGATATCTATGTTGACGTCTTATGACTATACTATGGCACAGATTGTAGACGGTGCAGGCATGGATGTAATCCTGGTAGGCGATTCTGCCAGTAATGTGATGGCAGGTAATGTGACTACGCTTCCGATTACCCTCGACCAGATGATATATCATGCAAAATCCGTAGTCCGTGGTGTGAAACGTGCTATGGTGGTAGTAGATATGCCTTTTGGATCTTACCAAGGTAATGAGATGGAAGGTCTTGCTTCGGCTATCCGTATTATGAAAGAGAGTCATGCAGACGCTCTGAAACTGGAGGGTGGTGAAGAAATTATAGGTACGGTGAAGCGTATCCTCAGTGCCGGTATTCCTATTATGGGACATCTCGGACTGATGCCGCAATCTATCAATAAATACGGTACTTATACGGTTCGTGCGAAAGATGATACGGAAGCTGAAAAACTGATCAGTGACGCTCACATGCTGGAAGAAGCCGGTTGTTTTGCTATCGTACTGGAGAAAATCCCTGCCGCTTTAGCCGAACGTGTGGCAAGTGAACTGACCATTCCTATTATCGGTATCGGTGCCGGTGGTGGAGTAGATGGCCAGGTGTTGGTGATTCAGGATATGCTGGGAATGAACAATGGTTTCCGTCCTCGTTTCCTGCGTCGTTATGCTGATCTGCATACTGTGATGACTGATGCTATCAGCCGTTATGTATCTGATGTCAAGAACTTAGATTTCCCGAATGAGAAAGAGCAATACTGATAATCTTTGGTCACTGGGCTTTATGAGGATATGCTTTGCCAATTTCCTGCTTTTTGCATCCATCTACATGCTTTTCCCGGTGCTTCCCTCGGTGATGATGTCCCGATTGGGCATTTCCACAGGGCAGGCTGGCAGCATGTTTCTGGTATTTGCAGCGGCGATGTTCTTGGTGGGGCCGTTCCATGCATATCTGGGAGATGAGTATAAGCGGAAACGTGTACTTGTCTATTCCATATTTGTGATTTTGGGAACGACTTTAGGCTATATCTTTGTCGATACTTTTCCGAGGTTGCTGATGCTTGCTGCTGTGCAGGGTGGAGCATTCGGATTGGCTGCGACGGCAGGCATTACGGTGGCCATCGATATCACTACTGCTTCGCGCCGTAGTGCCGGAAATCTGGGCTTTGCACTGGCAGCCCGCTTGGGTATGCTGGTAGGAGTGGCAGCGGGAATATGGATGTTCCAGTTCAAAGGTTTTAGTATGACGGCATATTTTTCTATATTATGCAGTATATTCAGTATTCTATTTGCATTGCGGGTATATGTAGCTTTTCGTGCACCGATAGGAGTGGGGCATTGCAATCTTGATCGTTTCTTGTTGTTGCGGGGTTGGCTTCCCGCCCTCAATTTGGTACTGATTGCTTTTATTCCCGGGATTGCATTATTGTTAATCAAACAAGGGGATTATGCTGCACTGTTTTTTCTCGTTGTTCTGGTAGTGCTTACGATACCTTTTACGAAGATATTTGTTAAGCTCTCGCAACATTGTCAACGGGGAACAGCGAATACAACTTGCCATTTGGCCACGGAAGCTGGTATTCTGATTGGTCTTGCAGTTTGTTGTTTCCTATCGGATCATGGAGAAATGTATTCTGAATTTGCAGATGGGACCGGTATTGCAGATATTTATCTATATACTGATTTTCAGTTGATTTATAAGGTAATCGGTATTGGAATTCTGGTAGCTTTGGCTTTTTTCTTTTTGCTGACGTATCCTTATTATAAGAGGAAAAAAGTAAGATGAAACTTGTAAATCCGCCAATCTATCGGATTCATGCTAACTCCTCTTTCCCCTCCCTCTTAACTTAAATACGGGAGAAAAATAATAATCCCGATAATTGCCGCCGCAACAGCGCACACCAGCACTGCTCCGGCGGCAATGTCTTTTACCTGCCCTGCAATGGGGTGACGCTCGGGAGAAACCAGATCCACCAATTTCTCAATGGCTGTATTAAACAATTCTGCGGCTATTACCACGCCAATACATAAGATAATGACTATCCATTCCGTACGTGTTATGCCAAAGAAAAAACCGGCAGCTATCACCACTGCTGTAGTAATGAGATGAAAACTTAAGTTCTGTTCTTTCCCTACACATTGCCGGATACCTTTCCAGGCATATCCGAAACTGCGGATCTGTTTTTTTAAACTATATTTCACTTTGTCTCTTTTTGTTGGTATCTGTTAACTGTTAGACTAACGTCTAGTCTAGGGTAAACTAAACGTTAGTCTGCGGGTAGATGGGTCTTCAGTCCGGGGTAAACTCTTGTCACTCGTAGCTAACTCAGCTTCTTGAAACTTGTTTCACTCCCTTCACCGTCCTCAGCTTTTTGAGCAGTGTCTCCAGTCGTCCTGTATCACCTACCATAATCGTCATCGTTCCGGAGAATAAACCATCATGGGAGTCAATACCGATAGAGCGCAATGAGATATCATTTTCTTTGGATATGATCGAAGTTATATTTGTAACAATGCCTATATCATCATGTCCCACAACGCGCAGCGTAATCGGATACTGCGTACCTTGCGATTTACCGGCCCAGCGTGCTTTTACAATCCGGTATCCGAATCGTTCACGTAACTGTGTGGCGTTAGGGCAGTCACTACGATGTATCTTGATGCCGCCGGTCACACTAACAAAACCGAAAACATCATCTCCATAAATCGGACTACAGCAGCGTGCCAGCTTGAAGTCCAGTCCTTTCAGATCCTGATCAATTACCAGTACATCTTCTTTCGAACGGGTGATTTCGTCGTTCTGTGTCTGTTGCAGATTATATCCCTCGGCACTGCGGTATGTGATGTCGTCATGCGTATCACTTTCCCTCCTCTGCTGTTCCAGATATTTATCGATGATTTCATTTACATCCAGTGTTTCATCTGCGATGCTTTGATAAAAGTCTGTCACTGTCTTGAAGCCGAGACGTTTGATCAGGCGCATCATTACGGCTTCATCATATTCTATTTTCCGGTTCTTGAATTTACGCTCTATCGTTTCTTTGGCAAAGGCATGCTGACGGGCAACCATCTCCTTCAATGCCTGGCGTATCTTGGTACGTGCCTTGGAGCTGGTTACAATATTCAACCAATCCTGTTTGGGTGTCTGTGTATTCGAGGTCATAATTTCCACTTGATCACCACTATTCAGCACTTGCCGCAATTGGGCATTCTTGCCGTTTACTTTCGCACCGATACACTTACACCCTAATTTGCTATGGATGTGGAAAGCAAAATCCAGTACCGTGGCTCCCTTACCTAACTTAAATAGATCGCCTTTCGGAGTGAATACGAAGACCTCATCCTCGTATAAATCCAGTTTGAACTGGTCCATAGCTTCCAACCCGTTACTATCCGAGTTTTCTAATGCTTCACGGACAGTAGTTAGCCATTCATCCAATCCCGTTTCTCCCTTTACACCTTTGTAACGCCAGTGAGCAGCGAGCCCCCGTTCGGCGATATCGTCCATGCGTTCGGTACGTATCTGTACTTCCACCCATTTGCTTTCGGGACCCATTACAGTAATGTGTAATGACTCGTAACCGTTACTTTTTGGTACAGATAGCCAGTCACGCAAGCGCTTCGGGTTAGGTTGGTACATATCTGTTACAATGGAATATGCTTGCCAGCACTCCTGCTTTTCTTTATCTACAGGCGAATCCAGGATAATGCGGATGGCAAACAAGTCATATACCCCTTCGAACGGACATTTCTGCTTCTTCATCTTCTGATAGATGGAGTGAATGGATTTTGTACGCCCTTTGATGTGGAAATGCAATCCGGCTTCTTCCAGTTTCTTCTGCATCGGAGCGATGAAGGCGGCAATATACTTGTCACGGGACGCTTTTGTCTCGTTCAGCTTATCCTTGATATGATAGTAAACCTCTTTCTCCGTATATTTCAGCGAAAGGTCTTCCAGTTCCGATTTCAGCTTATATAAACCCAGTTTGTGGGCGAGGGGAGCGTACAGGTAGGCCGCTTCATTTGCCACTTGCCGACGGGCTTCGTCATTTTTACTGTCTTTGATTTGCCGCATGATGTTCACACGGTCGGCAATCATTATCAGGATCACACGCATATCTTCCGCAAAAGAAAGCAACAGGTTGCGGAAGTTTTCCGATTCGATAGTCGGGCTTTTGGAGTAAAGCTCATTGACACGGATAAGCCCGCGGATGATGCCTGCCACGTCTTCACCGAAAGCGGCTTGCACTTCTTCGGGGGTACAAGCTCCGTTTCTCACGCTTTCGTGCAGCATGATGCCCAGAATAGACGCCCGTTTCATTCCGATTTCTTCGGCCACGATAACGGCAGTCTGCATATCTTTAACTAGTGGATTCAGTCCGAAGGTGTCACGCTGAACGCGGTTATCCTTTATAGAGTTGATAAGATGTGTTTTCAGTTTTCTACAGTCACCTTTCTGTAATGTCTCACCGGTCAACTGCAATAATTTTCTGTAGAGAGAGAAGAGCAATTCCTTCTCTTCAGTAGTGAAAAATTCATCTCTTTCCATAATTGTCCATTTTTGTTGCCCAAAGGTAGTTTTTTTCTTCCTTTCTATTATAAGGCTTGTGCTTTTTTTGTATTTTTGGCAATCAATTAATAAAAAATAGATAGTATGATAACACCGCAAGACAAAGAGTTGCTTAGGCAAAAAGGTATTTCAGAAGAGCAGATAGCTGAACAGCTGACCTGTTTTGAGAAAGGTTTCCCGTACTTAAAGCTGGCTGCTGCCGCTTCATTGGAAAAAGGTATTCTGGCACCTGCAGCAGAAGAGCAGAAGCTCTATCTCGATGCATGGGATGCATATACGCGGACAGATAAAGTAGTAGTGAAGTTTGTTCCTGCTTCAGGTGCGGCAAGCCGTATGTTCAAGAATTTATTCGAATTTCTCGGGGCTGATTATGATGTGCCCGAAACTAAATTCGAAAAAACATTCTTTGAGCAGATTGAAAAGTTTGCTTTCTATAATGACTTGAATGCCGCCTGTGAGAAAGCATTCGAGAAGAACATTCCCGCATTGATGGCTGAGGGTGATTATAAAGCTGTAGTGGCTGCATTGCTTGAGGCGGCAGGACTGAATTATGGTGCGCTTCCGAAAGGTTTGCTGAAGTTCCACAGATATGAAGATGGAAGCCGTACTCCATTGGAAGAACATCTTGTGGAAGGTGCTCTCTATGCTGCTAACAAGAATGGAAAAGTCAATGTGCATTTTACCGTTTCTCCTGAACATCGCCGCTTGTTCGAAAATCTGGTGGCAGACAAAGCAGCTGTCTATGCCAAGAAATACGGTGTAGATTACAATGTAACTTTTTCTGAACAAAAGCCCTGTACGGACACTATTGCTGCCGATATGAATAATCAGCCTTTCCGTGATAACGGCAAGTTGTTATTCCGTCCGGGTGGTCATGGTGCGCTGATCGAGAATCTGAATGATCTTGATGCAGATATTATCTTTATCAAGAATATCGACAATGTAGTGCCTGATAAACTGAAAGGTGACACCGTGTTATATAAGAAGTTGATTGCCGGAGTATTAGTGGCGCTGCAACAAAAAGCATTTGCTTATTTGGAACTTTTGGATAGCGGCAGATATACTCACGAACAAGTGCTTGAAATTCTGCAATTCCTGCAAAAGAAATTGTTCTGTAAAAATCCTGAGACCAAGAATCTGGAAGATGCTGAACTCGTACTTTATCTGAAAGAGAAACTGAATCGTCCGATGCGTGTATGCGGTATGGTGAAAAATGTAGGCGAGCCGGGTGGCGGTCCGTTCCTGGCATATAATAGTGACGGTACTATTTCTCTGCAAATTCTTGAAAGTTCTCAAATTGATATGGACGATCCGGAGAAAAAAGAGATGTTCGAAAAGGGTACGCACTTTAATCCTGTAGATTTGGTTTGTGCTGTGCGCGATTATAAGGGTCATAAGTTTGATCTTGTTAATTTCGTAGATAAAGCTACCGGTTTCATCTCTTATAAATCAAAGAATGGCAAGGATCTTAAAGCACTTGAACTTCCCGGTCTGTGGAACGGTGCCATGAGCGATTGGAATACGGTGTTTGTAGAAGTTTCTCTGAGTACGTTCAATCCGGTAAAGACGGTGAATGATTTGCTGAGAGAACAACATCAATAAATGATATTTCAATAAAAAGAAAAGTGCCATAGTTTTATTATAATAGCCGGAATGATTTATTTGAGGTCATTCCGGCTTTTTACTTTTTGTAGGTCAATAACAAAGGCCTGGCATTAGAATTCTACGGTAACTCCAATCGACGGTAATATCGTTCCACTTTCCTGTTTCAGATATTTCATCTTATATCTTTGTTCTCCTACAGGTGCAGACGGATTTTCAATAACTCCTGTACTCATAATCACATCCTGCTGCTTCAACTTACTTCCTGTGATATTCTGCAAATCGAGATAAAAACCTACCATGCAGCGATGAAAATAGAAAGATTTATCTACACGAATATCAAGTTGGGCGAAATTGGGTAGACGCTCCGTATTGTACTTTGAGTAATCATAATACGGACGCCCCTGTGCATTCCAAGCTTCAACCAATGAGGATTTTTCTTCATCGTAAGGAGTGTAAGGGGCACCACCTATATAACTTAGCTTTCCTCCGATACTCCAACGGCGTGGTAAATTGTACGTACCACTTACATTAAGAATGAAACGGTTGTCCCAAGCAGAAGCGATGCTGTTATATTCACTGCGGAAGACAGTAAGGGAAGATACAAAGTTGAAGCGCTCCGGTATCTGCCAACGCAACATGGTTTCTACACCATAAGCACGCCCTCGTGCAGTCGGAATCAATGCCTCATTACCTACTGTGCCATAATCGTCTCCCTTACATGCCAGAGGGATGTCGTCACGGAGAGAAAGAGGCATACGGCTGTAACGCTTAAAGAAACCTTCTGCCGAAATCATCAACCTATCCTGTAAATGCCAATCAAGTCCGAGGCTGGTCTCCATCACTTGCATATACTTTAAATTCTTATTTGCATAAAGACCGTCGTTGTTCTTGAAACCTAATGCTGTATAAGGTGGTAGCTGGTAATATAGACCTGCATTTCCGCTTATTGCCCATTGCTGGGTTAGTTCGTAAGATAAGGAGAGGCGGGGAGAGAGCTGTTTCCATAATTCTTTCATCTCCTTATTGTAGTTGTTACCATCTGTACGGATGCCTGCGGATGCGGAAAAACGTTTATTGGCGGTGGTATAATCTGTTGAGAAGAAACCGCCCCAACTGAATATATTCAAATCCGTCCGGTAATCAGAGAGTGTAGAGGTTATACCGAATATTCGCTGATTCGTTTGATTCGTATAGTTGGAATAATTCATTTCTGCACCTTCCTTCAATGTCCATTGCCCTAATCTCGTTTGATTTTCAAAGCGCAGAGTGGTCTTTTGCTCTACTGAACGAAGCCGGAGTGTCAGATTGTCTTCGGAAGATTCATCATTATTCAGATATTTTATATTACGATTGTTCAGGTAGTTATGGCTTAAGGTGACCGATTGTACGTGTTTCCCTGCATAATGGCGGTATGAAGCTCCCACTGTGAATGTCTCCTGGTGAATGGTAGGCAGATAACTTAATATGTATTCCGCGTCTTCTCCTTTCTCGTCTGTATTCAGTTTCATCTTATCAATGCCGACTAAGCCAAGTAGGATCAGTTCATCATGTGCTGACAGCTTGGTCTTCAATTTGAATTGACCGTCAATGAAGTTTGGCAGAAAAGGAAGTCCTAAAGCCTTGAACAGTAGTTGCAGATAAGATTGCCGTATAGAAAACAGATAGGTTGTCTTATCGCTCAAATGTCCGTTACCACTGAAAGAAACTTCGGATGCTCCCAGGGTTGCCTTAAATGTCTGTTTGTCCGGGTTGCCATCGCGCAGACGAAAATCTAATACTGAACTCATGGCTCCGGAACGATTGGCCGGAAAAGCTCCGGTGTAGAAACTGATTTCCCGTATCAAATCTGCATTGACTATACTGACCGGACCACCCGATGCTCCCTGTGTAGCAAAGTGGTTGATATTAGGTATTTCTATTCCATCCATATAGAAGCGATTCTCAGAAGGTGATCCACCCCGTACAATCAAGTCGTTTCTATAACCGATGGGAGAGAAAGAGACACCCGGATAGGCTCGCACGATGCGTGAGATATCGCGGTTTCCTCCCGGACTTTTTTCTATTTCCTGCAAGCCGATAATCCTCATACTTACCGGACTTTCCACCGTTTTTCGGAAAGGAGAGGGGGTGACCACTATTGCTGATAGCATATTTTCATCTTCCTCTATCTCTATCTCGATGAAAGGCGTAGAGGCGGAAACCAAATATTCGGAGGTCACTGCGCTTTTATAACCTATCAGTGTTGCTTCGAAGCGATAAATGCCAGGGGGTACCTGCTCTATACGAAATATGCCTAGAGAATCTGTCGATGCTCCTTTACCGGGAATACCTGCAACCACAACGTTGGCATAAGCCACCGGTTGGCGTGATTGTTTATCAATAACTTTTCCGCGTACGGAGTAGTTGACCGCAGCAGCGTAGATACAAACATTGCACAGTAGCAGTGAAAGTGTCAGTAGAATATGTTTGCTCGTTATCATATATGCAAATATAGATATTATTGATATATAATAAGTGAAACAGGGATATAAAAAAAACTGTTCGGAAATCATCCCGAACAGTTTTCATTTCTTTGTTAAGTTGTAAGATTAATATCTTCCACCGCGATCTCCGCCGCCATAGCCACCGCCACGATTGCCGCCGCCGTAGCCACCGCCACGATTGCCACCGCCATAGCCACCACCACGGTTGCCACCGCCATAGCCACCACCACGGTTACCACCTGCAGGTCTTTCTGTTCTGGGGCGAGCTACGCTAATAGCGATGTTCTTGCCTTCGAATTCTGTTTCGTTAAGAGCGTCAATAGCTTTCTGACCTTCTTCATCATTCGGCATTTCTACGAAGCCGAAACCGCGTGAACGTCCCGTCTCTCTGTCGTTAATAATGTAGGCTGAAGTTACTTCGCCATACTGTGAAAATAATTCCTGTAAGCTGTCACTGTTTGTGTTCCAGCTTAGGTTTGCAACATAAATGTTCATTTCTTTTTGTAAGTTAAAATTGTTATTTATTAATGATTGAGATCCGCACGGCGTTCATACCTCGCGTACCACGTTCAATTTCAAATGTTACGTTATCCCCTTCGGTTATCCCTTCGGGAGCGGAAGTAACGTGGAAAAAATATTTCTCACCACTTCCTAAATCTTTAATAAAACCATAACCTCTGGACACATTAAAATGTTCAATACGTCCGTTTAATGGCAGAACTTCTTCTGCTTCGCCTTTTTTCGGAATTGATATTTCTATTTCAGAAGCATCTATTTCTTCTTTAGGCTTTACACCTTCTGGTGTGGAGTGAAGAATACCGTTTTCGTCCACATAAGCCAGCATCTCTTCGAAGCTACGGCTACCGCTGCTCAAGCGTTCTTCTTTTCTCTTTTGTTTTTCTTCTCGCTTACTCTGTTTCGCTTTTTCTCTGTCTCTTTTACTTGATGTTACTCTTTTTACTGCCATTCTTTAATTATTATATATTATGCAGTTTATATACTGCACTTAGTTTTTCTGACTAATGGCTGCACCTAATCCGTTCAGGATCCATACAACAATTTAATCTTGTGATGAACAAAGGAGCTGATTATGAGGTCATTTTGGGATGGAATAATTTGCGGAATACCGCAAAAGCAAACATGCACAAAGAAGATTTCAGAATAAACCCTATTGTTTATGCTACAAAGATACAGATAAAAATGAGCTATCCATTCGTTTTTTAAATTATTTAAAGCGGTAGCTACTTATTTTTTTATGTACATTTGTGCTTCTTAATATAAACACATAGCAAAAATGAAGAAGATTTTATTGTTAGGTTCCGGTGAACTGGGCAAAGAGTTTGTGATTTCTGCCCAACGAAAAGGTCAATATATTATTGCCTGTGATTCATATGCCGGAGCACCTGCCATGCAGGTGGCTGATGAATATGAGGTATTTAGCATGCTTGACGGCGATGCATTGGAACGTGTAGTACGCAAACACCAGCCGGATATCATTGTTCCGGAAATCGAGGCCATCCGTACAGAACGCCTTTACGATTTTGAGAAGGAAGGTATTCAGGTGGTACCCAGTGCCCGTGCCGTAAACTTTACTATGAACCGCAAGGCTATTCGTGATTTGGCCGCACAGGAGTTGGGACTGAAAACTGCTAAATATTTTTATGCAAAAACTCTGGATGAGTTGAAAGCTGCTTCTGAAAAGATCGGTTTTCCTTGCGTAGTGAAGCCGCTGATGTCTTCTTCGGGCAAAGGGCAGTCTCTTGTGAAGAGTGCGGATGAATTGGAACATGCCTGGGAATATGGTTGCAATGGTAGCCGTGGTGATATAAAAGAATTGATTATTGAAGAATTTATCAAGTTTGATAGTGAGATAACATTGCTTACGGTGACGCAAAAGAATGGGCCTACCTTGTTTTGTCCGCCCATCGGACATGTGCAGAAAGGGGGAGATTATCGTGAAAGTTTTCAGCCGGCGCACATTGATCCGGCTCATTTGAAGGAAGCGCAGGAAATGGCTGAGAAAGTGACACGGGCTCTGACCGGTGCCGGCCTGTGGGGAGTTGAATTTTTCTTGAGTCATGAAAATGGAGTTTATTTCTCGGAACTTTCTCCGCGTCCGCATGATACGGGTATGGTGACATTGGCAGGAACACAAAATTTGAATGAATTTGAACTTCATTTACGTGCTGTACTAGGTTTGCCTATTCCAAACATCAAGCAAGAGCGTATTGGTGCCAGTGCTGTGATTCTTTCAACTATTGCCAGCCAGGAACGTCCTGATTATCGCGGTATTGAAGAGGTGACGAAAGAAGAAGACACTTATCTCCGCATTTTCGGTAAGCCGACGACGCGCGTCAATCGGCGTATGGGCGTGGTGTTATGCTATGCACCGTTAAAGTCAGATCTGGATGCATTGAGAGATAAGGCTAAGCGAATTGCAGAAAAGGTTGAAGTGTATTAAGGCTTACTTAGATAAAAGAAAAGCAGTTGTCACAGATTGAGTGGTAACTGCTTTTTTATTTCGCAACTACTATTTCAACATCATATCCGATAAAAAGCCCGCTTTCAATTACTCCGGTAATTGCTTTCAGGTTTTGTTCCAAAGAAGGGTCAACATAACTGAAGCGGGTATCAAAAATAAAGTTGCCGTTTTCGGTGAGAACAGGTCCGTCTTTTCCACCGGCAAGACGCAATTTCACGTCAGAAGCTCCTAACCGTTGCATTTCGCTTTCTACAAAAGTTAATGCACCTGGAAACACTTCTACAGGTATTGGAAAATGACTTCCCAAATGATCTACCAGTTTTGTATCATCAATGATAATGAAGCTCTTACTACTGCTTTTTATCAGAAGTTTTTCTTTGAACATGGCTCCACCACGTCCCTTAATCAGACTTTTCTCCGGATCTACTTCATCAGCACCATCAAAAACCCAGTCTGGACGCTTATTCCAAAGGGTCGTTTGTGGTATACCCAATTGTATGCAGGTCATGGAAATTTCTGCAGAGGCAGGGATGACTTCTATGTGTATAGATTCTTTGCGAATACGTTCCGCTAATGCGAATAGCGTCAGGTAAACGGTAGAACCGGAGCCGGCTCCGATCACATCACCATCCTTCGCCATTGCAGCAATTTCCTGTGCTACGATTTCTTTGCCCTCACGATTAATGATCGCATTCGACCATTGCAAATGATTTATCAGTTGATTATCCCATTTCATTGTCAGAGGTTGCTAATCGTTATTATCTTCTTCGTCGTCAGTCAGGTTGTTCAGTTCTACTTCAAGTTCAACTAACTCTTGTTCCCAAATTTCTCTGATGTTTGCCGGCGTATTTTGGGGAGCTTCCTTAATACGTTTTTGAGCTAATGATACTTCATGCTCCAGCTGTGAACGTCTACTCATAAGTCTTGCTATTTATAGTTGTTTTTATAGATAACATTCTGTTTTGCTCAATTGTTCTTATATTTGGTAAGAATTTTGTATTACCCGAATAACTCGGGATAGATTTCTCCATCACCACCGGATACATCGAGGCTCTGTAGTAGTTTACCGTCAGGAGCATAGAAAAGCTGAATTTCTCTGTCAGAGTTATACTCTTCTATATCGATGATTACTACAGCAGGCATTTTGGGGAAGGTAATTATCTTTATATATCTGATTTGTATAGGAGGGGTCTCTGTCTGCATAAATGCTTTAGCTACGGGAGCAGGGACATCTTCCAGACTTTCGACGTTTGTCTCCGTCATTATCCATTGGGCATTGTTTCCGAACCAGGCGTTCATTTCGTGGCTATCTGAAACGAATCCGGCAATGTGGTAATCACTTTTATGCATCCATTCCACGGTCGTCACTTTAGGATACATCTTTTTGAAAGTTTCCTGTACTTTTTCCGGAGTATTTTCTGCGCATACGGAAGCAGATATCAGCAACAACAAGCCTGCCAATAAACTGAAATTAAACTTTTTCATAATCAAGGTCTGTTTTTAGTTGCTATTAGAAACAACCCAGAGAGACTTTTGTTTATTGCATTTTTGAGCAAAAACAGAGTTGTTTTCATCTCTTGAAAATAATTATTGAGCCTGCGATATTTTGTATTATTTAATTCACTACTTTCGGGCACTTTTTTAAAAAGACGAAATGAACAATGTATTGATCCTTGTAGACAGCTTGGATGATTGGAAACCATATTCCAAAACAAACAGCATTTTAACAGTATCTGACTACCTGAAGTATAAATCACCGGGAAAGGATCGTAAATTAGTAATCAATCTGAGTAATGATTATAGCTATAACTCCGAAGGCTATTATTGCTCGTTATTAGCCCAGACGAGGGGGCATAAAGTTATTCCCGGAGTAGATATAATTAATAAAGTGGAAGCTGGTGCAGGTATCCGTATGGATAGCAGTCTTCAAAAGCTTTGTTATCAATGGATTCAGAAAAATGAAATAACCGATGATCTTTGGTCTCTGAATGTATACTTTGGCACTTGCAAAGAGAAAGGATTGGAGCGTATAGCCCGTTTTATCTTTGAGAATTATCCGGCTCCTTTATTGCGGGTTACATTAAATACGCGACATAAGAATCAGATAGAAAATATTCAGTTTTTACCTTTGAGCTCATTGAATAATGAGGAAGAGGATTATTTCGCTAATGCTCTGGATTTGTTTAACAGAAAAGTGTGGCGCAATCCTCAGGCTTCGAAATCGGCAAGATACAACCTGGCTATACTGTATGATCCGGATGAGAAATTTCCGCCAAGCGATAAAAAGGCACTTCACAAGCTACTTGAACTGGCTAAGAAGATGGATATTCATGCCGAATTGCTAACTGAAGAAGATGCCACACGACTGATGGAGTTTGATGCCTTATTTATTCGTACCACTACTTCGTTAAACCATTACACGTTCCGGCTTTCACAATTGGCTACACAAAATGGGTTGGCTGTTATAGATGATCCTCAATCTATTATCCGCTGTACCAATAAGGTTTATCTGAAAGAATTGTTTGAGAAGGAAAAGATTCCGGCACCGCTTTCCATGTTACTATTCAAATCGAATGTCAACTCTTATGAGGAAATTACGGAACAACTTGGTAGTCCTTTTATCCTGAAAATCCCAGATGGTTCTTTCTCTATCGGTATGAAGAAAGTCAATAATGAGATCGAGTTGGATGAAGCGTTGAAAGTATTGTTTGATAAGTCGTCTATACTGCTGGCTCAGGAATTCACTCCAACAGATTTTGACTGGCGTATCGGCATTTTGAATGGAGAGCCTCTCTATGCGTGTAAGTATTATATGGCTAAGGGACATTGGCAAATCTATTGCCATTATGCTTCCGGACGGAGCCGTTGCGGACTGGTGGAGACTATTCCTATTTATCAAGTGCCACGTAAGGTATTGGATACAGCGCTGCGTGCGGCTTCTTTTATTGGGAAAGGCCTGTATGGAGTAGATTTGAAAATGGTAAATGACCGTGCTATTGTTATTGAGATAAATGATAATCCCAGCATTGACCATGGGTTAGAAGATGCCATTCTGGGAGACGAACTCTACTATCGGTTGCTGAATAACTTTTGGCGTATGTTGGATGTAAAACGTTTCTAATTCGTATGGAACAGCGATTTATACTTCGTTTGGCTGAAATTGATGATATTCCGTCAATTATGGAGATAGAACAAATTTGTTTTGATAAAGATAGTTTTTCAAAACGTCAGTTTGTTTATCTTATTTCTCAAGCAAAAGGATACTTTTGTGTAGCAGAATATCAGCAAAGGGTGGGGGGCTATTTTAGTGTGTTGATAAATCAACGTGCTTGTAGTCTACGTATCTATTCGATAGCTGTTCATCCTGATTTTCGTGGCAAAAAAGTGGGGCAATTACTAATAGATCAGATAGCTGTTATTGCCCAAAAACAAGGCTTAAAGAGAATTACTTTGGAGGTGAATGTTTCTAATTCCCCGGCTATTCATTTATATGAAAAAAATGGTTTTAAATGTACTTCCATAAAAGAGAACTATTATCATAACGGGACTTCTGCATATTATATGCAGAGGCCCACTATAGTTGAATAGATATTCTTCTCTGGAAATCCGGTATCTTCTTAATTCCTGTTTAAAAATATAGTGTAATACTCTCTTTTCTTTGTCAAATTGTTAACAAGGTCGATAGAATTATTAAACCTTGTTGTAAAATGCCCTGTAAAGGCTCTGAAATTTGGAGAAATCAAGAAAAGCCGTACCTTTGCAATGTGTTTTTCATAGTATTAGATTTAAGGTTAACAAAAGATTGGCTGTCTGGGATAGATAGCCTTTTTTTATGTTTGCCCCGCATGGGGCGAACTGCTAATCTTCTCCAAGTAGATCGTAAGACGGTGCAAAGAACAGGGTCCCGGTAACCGCAGTACTAAAATCAAGCAAGCGGTCGGTGTTGCCTACAGGATTCCCGATAAACATACTTTCCAACATCTGGCGCGTAGTACTGAATGTACTTGCATATCCAATGAAATAAGTACCGTATTCTCCTTTTGAAGTATTGGCAAATGGCATATTGGCACGTACTATTTTTAAATCATCTCCAATATTTGTTACAGCATTATGTGCATTTGCAGGCTTTTCTTCATCCGACAATTCCACATCATTGAACTTTCTTCGTCCTATCACCTTTTCCTGCTCTTCTACCGGAAGCGCATTCCAAGCATTCATATCGTGAATATACTTCTGTACAAATACATAACTTCCACCCGCAAAATCCGGATCTTCTTCACCAACTACGGCAAAGTGATAAGGATTCTCGTCCACAGCTGGAGATTCTGTTCCATCTACGAAGCCAATGATTGCTTTACCATCCATATATCTGAAACCGTGAGTTTCATCAATAGCTTCGACAGCCCCCTTTAGTTTTTCATCGATGATAGAAGCAAATTCGTAACATAGCCCCATTTGCCGTGCCCGGATATGAAACAGTATATCACCGGGAGTGGATACAGCTGTATATTTACTTCCCCTTATTTCTTTGAAAGTTTCCAATTCTTTGGGTTTCCCCTTGCCAGGGAAAATACGATCCCATACATTAGCACTGAAACTTATCGTGCTACTGAACTGTGCATCGGGAAAGCGATTACGCATACTACGTATCAACGCTGAGAAATTGGCACATACATCTTTTACTTTGTCGACGGCATCAGGAGATTGATTTAATCCGTAAACGATGAAAATGGCATTTTCACCTTGTCTTTCGGTTACATCCTGTGGGGTGTTTCCTGCGAATGGATTTTGATGTGGATTCATACTTTTTCCTTTCATTAAATTTATACTTCAAAATATAACTTACCAAATGACGTTTTGTTCACACAAAAATAGTGGAATTCCTTCTTAGTATCTGTTGATGAATGTTTAAGCAACGTTAAATGGATGTCGCTTTTTTGTTCTTATTGTAGTAATAATAGTTCAAAAGGGTATAATTTATAGAAAAAACGTTTTCATAGAGTACAACTTGAAAGTTTTTGTGTTTACATTTGCAAGGTTGCTTATGTAACTATTCCGTAAAAATTAAGATTTGAAGCTTTGAACAAAAACTATTCAATAGGTGTTAAGCTCATAGCAGCGGAATGACAAGAACGCGACTTGTAGAGTTTAGAAAAAGAGAAATTATATAAAAAGATTGCTTATGTCACAAATTATCGGACATATCTCTCAGGTCATCGGACCGGTAGTAGACGTCTATTTTGAAGGTACGGATGCCGAACTGATGCTTCCAAGTATCCACGACGCACTGGAGATAAAAAGATCAAACGGAAAAACATTAATCGTAGAAGTGCAGCAACACATTGGTGAAAATACAGTGAGAACTGTAGCAATGGATAGTACGGACGGTTTACAAAGAGGTATGAAAGTGTATCCCACAGGTGGTCCTATTACCATGCCGGTGGGCGACCAGATTAAAGGTCGGTTGATGAATGTAGTGGGTGATTCCATCGATGGTATGAAAGAGTTAGACCGTGCCGGTGCTTATCCCATCCACCGTGATCCTCCTAAGTTTGAAGATTTGACTACCGTACAAGAGGTGCTCTATACAGGTATCAAGGTTATCGACTTGCTGGAACCTTACAGTAAGGGTGGTAAGATTGGCTTGTTCGGTGGTGCTGGTGTAGGTAAAACAGTGCTTATCCAGGAACTCATTAATAACATTGCTAAGAAACAACATGGTTTTTCTGTGTTTGCAGGAGTAGGAGAGCGTACCCGTGAAGGTAACGACTTGCTGCGTGAAATGATTGAATCCGGTGTTATCCGTTATGGTGAAGAGTTCAAGAAAAGTATGGAAGAAGGAAACTGGGATTTATCTAAGGTAGATTACAATGAAGTGGAAAAATCACAGGTATCCTTGATATTCGGCCAGATGAACGAACCTCCCGGTGCGCGTCAATCAGTAGCATTGTCCGGGCTGACGGTAGCAGAATCTTTCCGTGACCAAGGTGCTGAAACTGGTGGCTCACGTGATATCCTGTTCTTTATCGATAATATTTTCCGTTTCACACAAGCAGGTTCCGAAGTATCCGCTTTGTTGGGACGTATGCCTTCGGCTGTAGGTTACCAACCGACGCTGGCTACTGAAATGGGTGCTATGCAGGAACGTATTACTTCTACCCGAAATGGATCTATCACCTCTGTACAGGCTGTATATGTGCCTGCCGATGACTTGACTGACCCGGCACCTGCTACTACATTTACACACCTGGATGCCACGACGGTATTGAGTCGTAAAATTACTGAGTTAGGTATTTATCCTGCCGTTGATCCGCTGGAATCTACTTCACGTATCCTCGACCCGCATGTTGTGGGAGAAGAGCATTATGAAGTGGCGCAACGGGTGAAACAAATTCTGCAACGTAACAAGGAATTACAGGATATTATTTCTATCCTTGGTATGGAAGAACTTTCGGATGCCGACCGTACATTGGTGAATCGTGCACGTCGCGTGCAACGTTTCTTATCTCAGCCTTTTGCCGTTGCCGAACAATTTACAGGTGTACCGGGAACGATGGTGCCCATAGAAGACACTATCAAAGGCTTTAAGATGATTCTGGATGGTGAGGTGGACTATCTACCCGAACCTGCTTTCTTGAATGTCGGTACGATTGAAGAAGCGATAGAGAAAGGTAAGAAATTGCTGGATCAGGTAAATAATTAAAAAATAAAAGAAGGAAAGAGGCTATGAAGAAGTTGTATTTGAACATAGTGTCTCCTGAAAAGGAAATTTATAATGGAGAAGTGGAAAGTGTAACGCTACCTGGCACAATAGGAACGTTTACCATCCTTCCGCAACATGCACCCATTGTGTCTTCGCTTCGTGAAGGTAAGGTGATGTATGTACCGACAGAAGGAGAAGAACAGACTCTTGACATAGAGGGTGGTTTCATTGAGTTAAGTGGTGGAGTGGTTTCTGCCTGCGTAGACTGACAATAGTCTTTTCATCCTTAATTCTTTTATTCTTAATTTTGAATAATACTATGAGTATCAGCTTGACAAAGCGCAATTTTTTATACCAGATCACCCTGTTGACATTAATAGCAGGATGGGTAGGCGCAGGGATTTTACATTATTTATTGCCTGGACATTATTTTGGAGGATATCCTTTCATTCCGGTATATTTCTTCTTGTTCGGGCTTTTTGAAATATCTATGTTTGATGCTTGCCGTAAGCATGCCCCGCAAAAGATGTTGCTGCTTTACATGGCGATGAAGGTGATGAAGATGTTGCTCTCTGTGATACTCTTGGTGGTGTACTGCTTTGCAGTGCGGGAAGAAGCTAAGTTATTCCTGCTGACATTCATCCTTTACTATATAGTCTATCTGATATATGAGACTTGGTTCTTTTTTACTTATGAAGTAGGAAAGAAACAGAAAAAAGAAAAGAAAAATGAAACAAATGCGTAATCTATTGACCGGAATATTCCTGATGCTGGGAATGCTGCTTACTACCTTGCCTGTTGTGGCACAGGGGATTGAAGCGGAACTTGACAGCGTAGCCAAACGGGATGATGTCACCTCTACCGAACAGAAAGAAAACACGGTGGATGTGAAAGAGATCGTCTTCGGGCACATTGGCGATGCTTACGAGTGGCATATTACCACATGGGGAAAAACGCACGTCACTATCCCATTACCTATTATTGTATATAGCTCGCAGACTGGTTGGCACACTTTCCTCTCTTCACGGTTGGAAGAAAATGGAGGATCTTATGAAGGATTCTTCATAGCTCCGGCAGGTAGCAGGTACGAAGGTAAGTTGGTTGAGCATGATGCAACCGGAAACGAAATACGTCCCTGGGATATTTCTATCACAAAAGTGACACTGTCACTGTTGATTAACAGTGTATTGCTACTTGTCATTATTCTGGCCGTTGCCCAGTGGTATCGTAAACATCCGCAAGGTAGTGCGGCTCCGGGCGGCTTCATCGGATTTATGGAGATGTTTATCATGATGGTGAACGACGATATCATTAAGAGTTGTGTAGGGCCGAAGTATCGGAAGTTTGCTCCTTACCTGCTGACAGCGTTCTTCTTCATCTTTATAAATAATATCATGGGGTTGATTCCCATTTTCCCGGGTGGAGCTAATGTGACGGGTAATATTGCTATTACGATGGTTCTGGCACTTTTTACATTTGTTGCCGTCAACCTGTTCGGAACGAAAACCTATTGGAAAGATATTTTTTGGCCGGATGTGCCTTGGTGGTTGAAGGTTCCTGTACCGATGATGCCTTTTATTGAATTCTTCGGTATCTTCACCAAACCATTTGCCTTAATGATTCGTCTTTTTGCCAATATGCTGGCCGGACACATGGCAATGTTGGTGTTAACATGTCTGATCTTTATTTCCGCCAGTATGGGACCTGCGCTTAACGGTACGCTTACCGTGGCATCTGTGCTGTTCAATATCTTTATGAATGCATTGGAACTATTGGTGGCATTTATCCAGGCGTACGTATTCACTATGTTGTCTGCCGTATTCATCGGACTGGCTCAGGAGGAGCATAAAGAAGTAAAAGTGAAAGAAAACAACAATTAATAATAAACCATTTAAAAACAAAAGATTATGTTACTATCTGTATTATTGCAAGCTACTGCGGCTGCAGCCGGAATTAGTAAATTAGGTGCAGCAATCGGCGCCGGACTTGCCGTTATTGGCGCAGGTTTGGGTATTGGTAAAATTGGTGGTTCAGCTATGGAGGCTATTGCCCGTCAGCCGGAAGCATCGGGAGACATTCGTATGAACATGATTATCGCTGCTGCATTGATTGAAGGTGTTGCTCTGTTGGCAGTAGTTGTGTGTCTGTTAGTGTTCTTCTTATAATAGGCCTATACTTGCTTTTAATTTATAATTATTAATTTATAATTAAGATTATGTCATTGTTATTACCCGATAGTGGTCTGCTGTTCTGGATGCTTTTGTCGTTCGGTGTGGTGTTTGTGGTGTTGGCGAAGTATGGTTTTCCTGTCATTACTAAGATGGTAGAAGGCCGTAGAACCTACATAGACCAATCGCTGGAAGTGGCAAAAGAAGCTAATGCGCAACTTCAAAGACTAAAAGCTGAGAGCGAAGCATTGGTTGCTGCTGCCAACAAGGAGCAAGGACGCATCCTGCGGGAGGCGATGCACGAGCGTGACAAGATTATCGTCGAAGCACGCAAGCAGGCGGAAGTCGCCGCGCAGAAAGAGCTGGACGATGTGAAGAAGCAGATACAGCAAGAAAAGGAAGAGGCGATACGCGATATCCGTCGCCAGGTTGCCGTGCTTTCTGTGGATATTGCGGAGAAAGTAATCCGTAAGAATCTGGATGAAGAGCACGAACAAATGGAGATGATAGACCGGATGCTGGACGAAGTGCTGGCAGCCTCAAGAAGCAATTAAGTAGCGATAAGCGATTAGTGATGAATGATTAGCGAAATGTTGGTCATGAGTCGCTAATCACTAATAATTAAAGGAAATGGATATAGGAATTGTTTCGATGCGATATGCCAAAGCGTTGATAGAATACGCAAAAGGTACGGGGGCTGAAGACCGCGTATACCATGAATTGCGTATGCTGGAACGAAGCTTCCGTAAGCATCCTGATTTACGGGAGGCGTTGGATAACCCTATTTTGAAGATCAAGGAGAAATTTGCTCTGATTTGTACTGCTGCCGCAGGCAATGGAGAGGTGAGCCGGGAATTTTCCCGTTTCATAACACTTGTGTTGAGAAACCGCCGGGAGTATTATTTGCAGTACATCTGCCTGACTTATCTTGATCTATACAGGAAATTGAAGCATATCGGCGTAGGAAAGCTGATTACGTCTGTACCTGTGAGCCGGGAAGTTTGGGAGCGCATTCGAAATAGTGCTTCTACTTTGCTACATGCACAGATGGAGTTACAAACTGAAGTTGATCCTTCGATTGAAGGGGGCTTTATATTTGATATCAACGATTTCCGGCTGGATGCCAGCATCGCCACGCAACTAAAGAGAGTGAAACAACAGTTCATTGATAAGAACAGAAGAATAGTGTGATTTACGATTGGACGATTTACGATTTACGATTAGAGTTACTCTACATTGTAAGTAGTGAATCGGACTTAATGATGGTAATCTCAATCGTAAATTGTAAATAACTAAATCGTAAATAGAAACATGTCTGAAAATATAAAAGTAAGCGAAGTCTCCGATATTCTCCGTCACCAGTTAGAGGGAATTGATACCCGCGTGCAGTTGGATGAGATCGGTACGGTGCTGCAAGTCAGTGACGGTGTGGCACGTATCTACGGACTGCGTAATGCTGAAGCAAACGAACTGTTGGAGTTTGACAACGGTATCAAGGCGATTGTGATGAATCTGGAAGAGGACAACGTAGGAGCTGTTTTGCTGGGTCCTACAGATAAAATCAAAGAAGGCTACGTCGTAAAGCGTACCAAGCGAATTGCTTCCATTATGGTGGGAGAGGGTATGCTGGGACGTGTTATCGATCCCTTGGGATCACCACTGGATGGTAAGGGACTCATTGGTGGAGAGCTGTGCGAAATGCCTTTGGAACGTAAAGCGCCGGGCGTTATCTTTCGTCAGCCTGTGAACCAGCCGTTACAGACTGGACTAAAAGCTGTGGATGCCATGATACCTATCGGTCGTGGACAGCGTGAGTTAATTATCGGTGACCGTCAGACGGGAAAGACAGCTATTGCCGTCGATACGATCATCAACCAGCGTGCCAATTATGAGGCAGGTGATCCTGTATATTGTATTTATGTGGCCATTGGGCAGAAAGGTTCTACTGTAGCTACTATTGTGAATACTTTGCGTGAGAATGGTGCGATGGATTATACAATTGTGGTTGCCGCTACGGCAGGTGATCCTGCGGCATTGCAGTATTATGCTCCGTTTGCAGGTGCTGCCATTGGTGAATATTTCCGTGATACCGGTCGTCATGCGCTGGTGGTTTATGATGACCTTTCCAAGCAGGCGGTAGCTTATCGTGAGGTATCACTGATTTTGCGTCGTCCTTCAGGGCGTGAAGCCTATCCGGGTGATATCTTCTATCTGCATTCCCGTTTGCTGGAACGTGCAGCACGTATTATCAATCAGGAAGAAGTAGCACGTGAAATGAATGATTTGCCGGAAAGTCTGAAAGGCAGAGTAAAAGGTGGCGGTTCGCTGACTGCACTGCCTATTATTGAGACACAGGCAGGAGACGTATCTGCATACATCCCAACGAATGTGATTTCTATTACTGACGGACAGATATTCCTTGATACGGACTTGTTTAACCAAGGTAACCGTCCGGCCATCAATGTAGGTATCTCTGTGAGTCGTGTGGGTGGTAATGCTCAGATTAAGGCGATGAAGAAAGTGGCCGGTACATTGAAGATAGACCAGGCACAGTATCGTGAGCTGGAAGCATTTACGAAGTTCAGCGGTGATATGGACCCCGTTACTGCACTGACCATTGATAAGGGACAAAAGAATACCCGTTTATTGGTTCAACCGCAATACAGTCCGATGCCGGTAGAAAAGCAGATTGCCATTCTGTATTGTGGTACACATGGCTTACTGCGTAATGTTCCGTTGGATAAAGTAACAGATTTCGAAAGGAGTTTCCTTGAAGCGCTTGAAATGAATCACCGCACTGATGTGCTCGATGTACTGAAGAGTGGCGTCATTGACGATGATGTCTGCAAGAAGATAGAGGAAACGGCAGATCTGATGTCGAAACAATACTTGGAGTAGTGATTAACGTTGAGTGACAAGTGATTAGTGGCATGTATTCATTTGCCGCTTATCACTAATCATTAATCACTTACCACTAAAAAAAATGCTATGGGTTCTTTAAAAGAAGTAAAAAACAGAATAAACTCCGTCAAGAGTACGCGTCAGATAACATCGGCGATGAAGATGGTGGCATCCGCTAAATTGCACAAGGCACAGACACGGATTGAGAATATGCTGCCTTATCAACAGAAGCTGAATGAAATTCTGACTAACTTCTTGTCTACAGATGCTACATTTGAGTCGCCTTATACCGAAGTGCGTCCCGTAACGCGGGTAGCGGTCGTAGTTTTCTCATCCAATAGTTCACTGTGCGGAGCTTTCAATGCGAATGTGGTAAAAAAGCTCGGAGAAACGCTGGAAGAATATAAATCACTTGGTAAAGAGAACGTCCTGATATACCCTGTAGGAAAGAAAGTGGAGCAGGCTGTGAAAAAGCTGGGCTATACGTCGCAGGGAAGCTATCAAGAGATGGCGGATAAACCCTCATACGTACAAGCGTATGAGCTTGCTGCATTGTTGATGCAAGAGTTTATGGAAAAACAAATCGACCGAGTGGAGCTGATTTATCATCATTTCAAATCAATGGGTTCGCAGATATTGATGCGTGAAGAATATCTTCCTATTGATTTGAGTAAGGTGACGGCAACAGCTGCAACAGAAGGATCGGGAAAACGTGGTTTCCAGAATGATTATATTGTAGAACCATCTGTCGGACAGCTGATTGCTGATTTATTGCCGAAGGTGTTGAGTCAGAAATTATTTACTGTGCTTCAGGATTCTAATGCTTCTGAACATGCTGCGCGTACACTTGCCATGCAGACTGCAACAGATAATGCGAATGAACTGATACAGGATTTGACGAAGCAATATAACAAGAGCAGACAACAGGCAATTACAAATGAATTGCTGGATATTATAGCAGGAAGTTTGAAGTGATAAAGCTAAAAGCTACGAGCTACAAGTTACGAGCGGCTACGCTATGTTCCGAAAGCCGCTCGTAACTTGTAGCTCGTAGTTTGTCACTCTTATAGCTTTTCCTTTTTTTGCAAAAAGATGTGCCAATGGAGGCTTTAGCTCTTTTATTTGTGCTACCTTTACACCTCCAACCAACATTGATGAAATAATGGAACAGAATCCTGAATTGGCATTAGCGTGGCAATTTATAGAAAATACAGGCACACATCTCTTTCTGACCGGTAAGGCAGGGACCGGAAAAACTACATTCCTGCGGCGGCTGAAATCCGAAAGTCCAAAGCGTATGGTTGTTCTTGCCCCAACAGGTATTGCAGCTATCAATGCAGGCGGCGTAACCATTCACTCTTTCTTTCAGTTACCTTTTGCCCCTTACGTACCTGATACCTCATTCAGTGCGGATGGCAAAGCACAATATCGTTTCCGTTTCGGAAAAGATAAACTCAACATTATGCGTAGTATAGACCTGCTGGTGATTGATGAAATCAGTATGGTGCGTGCTGATCTTCTGGATGCGATAGACGATGTACTGAGACGTTTTCGTGATCGCAGTAAACCCTTCGGTGGTGTGCAATTGCTGATGATTGGCGATTTGCAGCAGCTTGCCCCAGTGATAAAAGATGAAGAGTGGCAGATGCTGAACAGCTACTATGATACTCCTTATTTCTTTTCCAGTCGTGCACTGAGACAGTCTGAATATTGTACGCTTGAATTGAAAACGGTGTATCGTCAGAGTGATACTCACTTTCTGGATATGCTGAACCGTATTCGGGAGAACCGTTGTGATAAAACTTTGCTGGATGAATTGAACCGTAGGTATATTCCGAATTTCAACCCTTCGAAAGAGGAAGGATATATCCAGTTGACTACCCATAACTATCAGGCGCAACGCATCAATGAACATGAACTGGCACAATTACCCGGTCGTTCCTTCACCTTTCGTGCCCAGATAGATGGAAAGTTTCCTGAATATTCTTATCCCACAGATGAAGTGCTTGAACTGAAACGTGGTGCCCAAGTCATGTTTGTGAAGAATGATTCATCCGGTGAGCACCGTTATTATAATGGTATGATCGGTGAAGTGGTCAATGTCTCAGCTTTGGGTATAGAAGTACGCAGTAAAGGAAGTGAGGATGCTTTTATGCTGCAAGAGGAAGAATGGACGAATGCAAAATACGTGTTGGATGAAGAGACTAAGGAAATCACCGAAGATATAGAAGGAGTCTTCAAACAATTCCCTCTGAAGCTGGCATGGGCTATTACTATCCATAAAAGTCAGGGACTGACATTTGAACGTGCAATAATCGATGCCAGTGCTTCTTTTGCACACGGACAGACTTATGTAGCATTAAGTCGTTGTAAAACATTGGAAGGGTTGGTATTGAGCGCTCCACTGTCGGCAAGAGCGGTCATCAGTGACAGTGCTGTAGATACTTTTACGGAAGATGCGCGTAGAAACGAACCTGATGAAACGCGTTATAGGAGATTGCAACAAGCATACTTTCTGGAATTGCTATCGGGATTGTTTGATTTCTTACCGTTAGAGTTGGCATTGAAGCGTTTTGTGAGATTGGTGGATGAACACTTGTATAAGCTCTACCCCAAACTATTGACTGAATATAAATCAGAAACGGAACGTTTTCATGAGAAGGTAACGAAAGTTGCCCAGAAGTTCAGCCTTCAATACACACGCCTGGTTGATGGTGCCGAAGATTATGCAACGGATAAAAGCTTGCAGGAACGTATTCATTTGGGGGCGGAATATTTTAAAGAACAGTTAGAACCTTTGGATGCTATCAGGAGTAGTACCATTGTGGAAACAGATAATAAAGAACTAAAGAAACAGTTGAAGACTGCCAGTGAGGAATTGGATGATTTACTTCTGTTAAAAGTTGACTTGTTGGAATTTGTTATCAGTAAAGGCTTTCATGTAGGAGAATATCTGAAACAAAAGGCGGTACTTTCCATTGACGATACGGCATCGACTAAAGGCAAAGGGGAAAAGCGTTCCGGTAATTCTACCGAAAGAAGAAAACGGAAAGGCGGAACCGAAGAAAGTGGAAATACCCCTGCACGGAAAAAAACGGCAGCAGTGGAAGTTCCTTCGGATATTCTGCATCCCGAATTATACAGGCGTCTGGTAGCATGGCGTAATGCGGAAGCGTCTCAATTAGGATTACCGGTATATACCGTAATCCAACAGAAAGCTATTTTAGGTATCACCAATTTATTACCGGAAGATAAATCCGCTCTTCTCCGAATCCCTTATTTTGGTAAAAAAGGAGTGGAAAAGTATGGGGATGAGTTGTTGGAGATGGTGCGGGTGTATAAGAAGGAGAGTGGGATTGCAGAAACGTTATTTAGTGATTAGTGGCACTCACCACTAATCACTTAGTAAGCACTCAATTTAGGGCTTACAATCGTTGTTAGTAGCTTTGTTGCTGAATAT